>FLSB01331856.1_pt1 | contig 20769 bp, 21 predicted proteins | sample 1550551 | NCBI WGS metagenome assembly FLSB01 (sample SAMEA4031774, study PRJEB14383) | metagenome | biome: human; feature: oral; material: saliva | place: Philippines | collected 2014 | reverse complement strand
AGAAGGAGACCTTAATATGGCTAAATTAGTTTTTCCAGATGGAAATGTAAGAGAATATGATAATAAAACACCATTAGAAATCGCTGAAAGTATTAGTGTAAGTCTTAAGAAAAAAGTGATTTCTGCAAAATTAGATGAGGATTATATCGAAGTTAACAAACCAATAACAAAAGATGGTCATTTAAAACTTATCGTTGCAGATGATGAAGATAAAGACAGTTTATATGTATTACGTCATACTTGCGCACACGTATTAGCGCAAGCATTAAGAAGACTATATGGTAAAGATGTACACTTCGGTGTTGGTCCAGCTATTGATGGTGGATTCTACTATGACTTTGATGCTGAATACAAAGTTTCAGAAGAAGACTTTAAAGCAATTGAAAAAGAAGTTAAGAAAATTATTAGTGAAAATCACGTAATTGAAGGTCGTGAAGTAAGTAAAGAAGAAGCTTTAGAAATCTTTAAAGAAGATCCTTATAAAGTAGAATTAATTAATGATCTTCCAGCTGATGAGGTTATTACAGTTTATACACAAGGAGACTTCACTGATCTTTGTCGTGGTGGACACGTAAGTGCAACTTCAAAAATTAAAGAATTTAAATTATTATCTGTAGCTGGTGCATACTGGAGAGGTAATAGTGATAATAAAATGTTACAACGTATTTACGGAACAGCTTACTTTACAAAAGAACATTTAGAACAACACTTAGTACGTCTACAAGAAGCACGTGAACGTGACCACAGAAAACTAGGTAAAGAATTAGGAATCTTCACAACAAGTCAAAAAGTTGGTGCTGGATTACCATTATGGTTACCAAATGGTGCTACTATCCGTCGTACAATCGAAAGATATATCGTTGACAAAGAAGTTGAATTAGGATATGACCACGTTTATACTCCAATTATGGGATCTAAAGATTTATATATTACAAGTGGACACTGGGAACACTATCAAGAAGATATGTTCCCACCAATGGAGATGGACCACGAAACAATGGTACTTCGTCCTATGAACTGTCCTCACCACATGATGGTTTATAAAAATGAACGTCACTCATACCGTGAACTTCCAATCCGTATCGCCGAGCTTGGAATGATGCACCGTTATGAAGCAAGTGGAGCAGTGAGTGGATTACAACGTGTTCGTGGTATGACTCTAAACGATGCTCATATCTTCGTACGCCCAGACCAACTTAAAGATGAATTCAAACTTACTGTAGGGCTTATCGAAGAAGCATATAAAGACTTAGGTATTAAAAACTTCAGCTACCGTCTATCATATAGAGATCCTGAAAACACTGAGAAATACTTCGATGATGATGCAATGTGGAATAACGCTCAACAAATGTTAAAAGAAACTGCAGATGAACTTGGTTTAGACTATGTTGAAGCTGAAGGAGAAGCTGCATTCTACGGACCAAAACTTGATGTACAAGTAGAAACAGCAATCGGAAAACAAGAAACATTATCTACAATTCAATTAGACTTCTTACTACCAGAAAGATTCGAATTAGAATACATTGGTGAAGATGGAAAAGCTCACCGTCCAGTAGTTATCCACCGTGGTATTGTATCAACAATGGAAAGAATGGTTGCCTTCTTATTAGAAGAGTACAAAGGGGACTTACCAACATGGTTATCACCAAACCAAGTACGTATCATTCCGGTAAATAACGATTACCACTATGACTATTCTAAAGAAATCATGCAAGAACTTAAAAAAGCTGGTGTTAAAGTAGCTATCGATGATAGAGACGAAAAATTAGGATATAAAATTCGTGAAGCAGCAAGCAAAAAAATTCCATATACTTTAGTAATTGGAGATAAAGAAGTTGAAAATAGAAATGTTAACGTAAGAACATTTGGTTCATTAAACCAAAAAGAAGAAAGCTTTGCTGAATTCAAAGAAAATATCTTAAGAGAAATTAGCGAAAGATTAATCGAGAAAAACGCATAGTAAAATAAATTGGGAGTGACTCAAAAATCGTGATTTCGGAGAGATCAATTTTGTCGAGTCACCCCCACACAGTTTATTAGATATCTAAAAAGCTTTTATAAAGCGATTTCAGATATCGATAAACCACTGCGTCTATGGTTTTTCGTATGAACTTTGTAAAATTTTAGAATTTTTGGTAAGCTCATAATCATAATAAGGAGAGATATAATGTTAACTCAATTAACAAAAAATGTAAAAAAAGGTCAAGTTAGAGTAAAAATTAAAACTACTCATGGAGATATGACTTTCAAATTATTTGAAAAAGATATTCCAAAAGCAGTAGAAAACTTTTTAACTCATGCAAGAAATGGATACTATAAAGGTATTATTTTCCACCGTGTAATTAAAGACTTTATGATTCAAGGTGGAGACCCAACTGGTACAGGTATGGGAGGAGAATCAATTTGGGGACGTAGTTTCGAAGATGAATTCTCAATGGATTATTTCCACTTCTATGGTGCGTTAAGTATGGCGAATGCTGGACCAAATACAAATGGAAGTCAATTCTTTATAGTTCAAAATTCTCACGTAGATGCTAGAACTTTACAAGCACTTGAACAAGGTGGTTGGCCGCAAGAAGCTGTTGAAGGTTACGCTAAACTAGGGGGAACTCCTCACTTAGATCACCGTCATACAGTATTTGGACACTTAATCGCTGGTGCGAAAACTCTTGAAAAAATTGCAGCAGTAAAAACTGGAGCTCAAGATAAACCAGTTGAAGAAGTTGTAATTCTTGATGTAGAAGTTAGATAATTATAAAACGCAAGGTTAATAGATTTAATCTTGCGTTTTATAATTTTTTGAAGAAATAATCATTATATAATTTTAGAATTTAGATAATGAAAATTAATATAAACTAAAGAACAGAGGAAACTTTTTTCCGATAATAAAATATTATTAATTATTTTAAATTTCTTCTCGAAAAAAATAAAAAATAATACTTTTAAAATGACTATTCATATGATATAATTATGAAAGTTTGAATATAAAAAAAGGAGAAAAAGAATGGCAGAAAAAACAAGAGTAAAACCAATTCTTGATGTTCATGAAAAGCCTAACTTAGCTCTATGGGTAACGTTAAGCTTACAGCACTTATTCGCAATGTTTGGAGCGACTGTGTTAGTACCAATTTTAACAGGATTACCAGCAAGTACAGCTTTAACAACATCAGGTATTGGAACACTTACGTATTTATTAATAACTAGAGGTAAAATTCCTGCATACTTAGGATCTTCATTTGCCTTTATTAATCCGATTATTGTATTATCAACAACGCATAACGTTGAAACAGCAATGCTGGGTGCATTTTTAGCCAGCTTAGTTTATGGAGTTGTAGCAATGTTAATTTACAAATTTGGTGTAAATTGGTTACTTAAACTTTTACCACCGGTAGTAGTTGGACCTATTATCATTGTTATTGGACTTGGAATTGCTCCTACAGCAATTAACATGGCAATGTATAAAACAGTAGATGGAGCTAAAGTTTATGATTTGAAATACTTCTTAGTAGCTCTTATCACATTAGCAGCAACTATTTTCTGTTGCGTAGCTTTAAGAGGATTTGCTAAACAAATTCCTGTATTATTAGGAATTGTTTTTGGTTATATCATAGCAGTATTCGCAGGATTAGTAGATTTCCAACCAGTTATCGATGCTCCTTGGTTTAGTTTACCGAAGTTCACAATTCCTTTTGTGACATATACACCACATTGGAATGTAGCAGCATTAGCAATGGTACCTATTGCTATAGTTACTATTAACGAACACATCGGTCACCAAATGGTATTATCTGAAGTTGTAGGAAGAAACTTCCTAAAAGATCCAGGTTTACATCGTTCAATTTTAGCTGATGGAACAGCGATGATGTTCGCATCACTTTTAGGTGGACCACCAAGTACAACATATGGTGAAAACATAGGGGTTCTTGCTATTACACGTATCTTCTCTGTATTCGTATTAGGAGGAGCGGCGGTATTCGCACTTATCTTAAGTTTTGTAGGTAAGTTCTCAGCTCTAATCTCTACGATTCCATCACCAGTTATGGGTGGTGTATCGATTTTACTATTTGGTATAATCGCTTCAAGTGGACTTAGAATGTTAGTAGATGAAAAAGTAGACTTAAGTATCAACAGAAACTTAGTAATTTCATCAGTAATCATCGTTTTAGGTGTAGGTGGAGCAATGCTTAAATTTGAAAGCATTAACTTCGAACTTCCAGCGATGGCACTTGCAGCAATCAGCGGTGTGTTATTAAATGCATTCTTACCAAAAGAAGATAAAAAATAGTATTTAACAAAATAGCTAGTAACTTTTAACACAAGTTACTAGCTATTTTTGTTTTGAAAGATAATCTAATAAATAAACTTCGTTATAGATGGGATTATAGATTATTATCTTCCTTTGTTAAGTTAGAAAAACTAGGTAATTTCCTAATATTATTATTGAATAACCAAAATAGAAAAACACAGATAATTAATAGCGAAGTAATAATTATAATAGTCTTCGCATTGTATTTTATACTTAATATTCCAGCTATTAGAGCACCTAGAGGAGTAAAAGCTATGGATAAACCAATCATAGTAGACATAGCAACATCTAATTTATCTTTACTTATAACACATTGAATCATTGTTTGAGAATATGTATTCAAAATCCCGATTAGTATCCAACCAAATAAAAATAATGAGAAATTGATTGTTTTGTTTGTAATAGAATTATTGTTAAGTATGCTAAGTGTTCCCCAAGAAAGAGCTATGCCTAGTGTAAATGTAGTGTATAAAACGCCCAATCTTATATTTTTTAATATTAGACTGTTAGAAAGAAATGCTCCTATTAAGATGCCAAGGCCAGATGCACTAAGTAAAACTCCGTAAAAATAACTAGTTTCTGAATACTCAGGGAGTATCGTTAGTAAAGAACTGGTAGAAAAATTAATTATTATTATTCCAATTAATAATGGTTTTAATAAAGGAGTATTCCAAATTTTAATTCCACTACTTAATTTAGAAAAATAATTCTCTTGTGTAGTATTAGTTTTTTCATTTTTAGATAAATCATCTGATAAAAAGATGAACAAAGCACTATTAATAAAGAATGTAATAGTATTTATTATAAATGCATATATAGTTCCGAAAAATGAAATAATATATCCACCTATTGAATTAAAGAGAGCGTCACTCCCTTGATAAACTATGGAAAACAATGAATTTGCTTTTACTAAATCTTCTTGTTTAACTACTCTCGGAAGTAAGGCAAGTTGAATAGGATAAACTATTTGATTAATGAAACTAATACAAACGATAAAAATTATTAGTGTAGTAATCTTCAGTTTATTTGCGAAGATTAGATAAGTGATAACTAGTAATATTATTGCTTGAAGTAACTGTGAAATAATTAAAAAATTCTTTACATTAAATTTATTAATTATTGGTGAGATAAATATTTGTAATATAGCGGTAAATGAGATTAAAAATAAGGTAATACCACTATAAAAAGTAGATTTAGTTAATGTGTAAATTAATGTTAGAGTAGCTATTGAATATATGCTATCACCAAAGTTAGTGATTAATCGACCGAATAGTAAAAGTGAAAAGTTTTTATTTTTAAACATAGTGTCCACATCCTTTATAAAATTTTAAACGTTAAAAAATATTTGACAGTAGGAATATTATTTAACAGCTCTTAACGAGCTGTAGAAATAATACTAATACTAACACTATTTTTATCATCTGAGGAGAATTTTTTTTCTAGTTTTTTAACTTCATTCCAGAAATCTTCCATGTCTTCTTTATTTATATTAAAATTAACTGAAGTATTGTTAAATAAGTCGTTAAAGATACTAGGTGAAGGTACGAATGCTTGTGCAGTTGGTAGATAGTATTTTTGGATTATACCATTTATTGTATCTGTATCAACTACTTCGATAAAATTATTTTCCTCTAGAATATTAAGATGATAGTGTATTTTAGTTCTATTAATTTTTAGTAGTTTAGCAAGTTCTTTTGAGTTTTTCTTTTCTGTACCGAGTGTTGTAAGGATACTTATTCTTAAAGGATCAGAAATAACTTTTAGCTTCTCGATGTCTGTAATGTATTGTATATCTTTGATAGTGATCAACCCTTTCTTATTTATATTATATAGTAGGCACATTAAACTGTCAATGAAATTTGAACGTTATAAAATAATTTTCTTAATTTTTTTAAAATTAACTGAAGTTTTGATTAAACAATAGTTTGACTACCACTTTTATATTTGATATAATTTACTAGGTATAATATTAGTAGAAATACTAAAACTACAAAGAAGAAATAAAATTTAAGGAGAATGAAATTGAAAAAACTATCAGCAATTTTATTAGGTTTGCTTGGTGTAGTTACTCTTTCAGGATGTTCACAAAATGATCGTTCTGGAACGTTTTACGAAATCTTCGTAAAACCAATGGACTTATCACTGAGTAAAATACATGAGTATACAGGAAGTTGGGGTTGGTCAATAGTTATTATTACTTTAGTAATTAGATTATTAGTTTTACCTTTCATGTTAAATAACTACAAAGTTCAAAACAAATCAAGAAAAGGACAAGAATTAGCTCGTCCAGAATTAGAAGTAGTTCAGAAGAAACAACAAGCAGCTAAAGAAAAAGAAGCTAGAGCAATTTCTAATGAAGAGAAAATGCAAGCTCGTAGTGAACTTATGGAATTACAAAGAGAACAAATGGCTATCATGAAAAAATATGATGCAATGCCATTAAGTTTAGGTGGATGTTTACCAATGCTTATTCCACTTCCATTCTTAACTGGATTGTTCTATACGTTATCTAATCCATTATACTCTGCTGGAATTATTGATTCTACATTCCTTGGAGTATTCAGTCTTGGTACTCGTTCATATACATTACCATTAATCGCGTTTGCTGTATATGCTATCCAAACAAAATTACAAATGAGTTTAATGCCGACACCAACTCAACCAGGTCAAGAGCAAATGCAAAGTCAAATGCAAATGATGCAATGGTTATCACCGATAATGATTACAGGGTTCTCATTCATCGTAGCTGGAGCAGTAGCTGTGTACTATATTGTAGGGGGATTATTCATGATATTCCAAACTTACTTAGGACATGCACTATATCCACCTTATAAACCAGAGAAACAAAAGAAACAAGCTTTTGATCCGGAAAAAGTTACATTAGTTTCTAACAAGAAAAAACGTAAATAATTAAATTAGGTCAGTGAACTTTAGAAATATAGTTTACTGACCTAATTTTTTTAAAAAAAAGCAAGAAAAGTTATCAATATAGTTGACGTTATGATATATATGTGTTAGAATTGTATTGTTGTGTAGCTCCTAAATAGCTACTACAACCGCACGTATAAGGTAAATAAGAGAGAAATCCACCTTGTATGGCGAGTCTTAGTAAAAAATATTTAAGGAGGTGCAGATATGTACGCAGTAATTAAAACAGGTGGGAAACAACTACGTGTTGAAGAAGGACAAACAATCTTAGTTGAGAAGTTAGCAGCTGAAGTAGATTCTACAGTTACTTTTGACGAAGTAGTATTAGTAGGTGGAGAAACTACAAAAGTTGGTGCTCCTTTAGTAGCTGGTGCGACAGTAACAGCTAAAGTAGTTGCTCAAGGTAAAGGTAAAAAAATCACAGTATTTAAATACAAACCTAAAAAGAACAATCACCGTAAATTAGGTCATCGTCAACCTTTCACTAAATTAGTAGTTGAAAAAATTAACGCTTAATCATGATTAAGGTGGAAATCGTAAAAGAAGTTGAAATTATTAAACAAGTGACAGTTGATGGGCATGCTGATTATGCTGAACATGGTTCAGATATAGTTTGTGCAGGTGTATCCGCTGTAGTATTCGGTTTAATAAATGCGGTAGATGAACTAGATGAAGATGTTCAATTTGACATTTCAGCTAATGAGGATGTAACTGGACATTTAACATATAGATCATTAAAATCTACTGATAAAGAGCAACTTCTACTAAATGCAATGTTAGTTGCATTAAAAACAATTGAAGAAAATTATTCAGATTATATAACTATTGAAGTAAGAGAGGTGAAATTGACATGATGTTACAATTAAATTTACAATTCTTCGCATCTAAAAAAGGGGTAGGTTCTACTAAAAACGGACGTGACTCTGAATCAAAACGTTTAGGTGCTAAAAGAGCTGACGGTCAGTACGTAACTGCAGGTTCTATCTTATACAGACAACGTGGGACAAAAATTTGGCCAGGAACTAACGTAGGAAAAGGTGGAGATGATACACTATTCTCACTAGTTGACGGAGTTGTACGTTTCGAAAGATACGGACGTAGCCGTAAAAAAGTTTCTGTTTATCCACAAGCTTAATAAGCGCAAAAAAGGTATTTACAAATTTGTAGATACCTTTTTTTATTTTGAAAAAATATTAATGTGTTATCTACAAATTTTATGTAATTAATGTAAAAATTTGTAATTATATTTTAATATTTCTAGTTTTAGATTTTTGTTGTACTTTTAAAATATATATGGTAAAATTTATTTGTGTGTTTAAAGATAAACGCAACATATACTAGGAGGACAAAAAAAGTGTCAGCACTTTGGCAAGAAATTTTATTTTCTTTTTTAGGAGGTCTGGGATTATTCCTATTCAGTATTAAGTACATGGGGGACGGACTTCAATTAATAGCCGGGGAGAAAATGCGATATGTTTTAGATAAATACACATCTAAACCACTTATGGCTGTCTTAGCCGGGATTATTGTTACGATACTTATTCAATCAAGTACAGGAACTATCGTAATTACTATCAGTTTAGTAGGAGCAGGATTATTAAAAACGAAACAAGCAATTGCTATTGTTATGGGTTCTAATATTGGAACTACATTAACATCATTCATTATTGGGTTTAATATTTCTAAATATGCACTTCCTTTAATTTTCATAGGAGCAGCGTTTTTATTCTTTACTCGTGCTAAATTAGTAAATAATATAGGTCGTGTAATATTTGGTTTTGGTGGAATTTTTTATGCTCTTAAAATGATGGCTACAGCTATGGGACCTATGAAAGATATGTCTTGGTTCCAAAATGTATTAGAGCACATTAATGATAGTGCAGTAGTAGGGGTAGGAGTAGGTACATTCTTAACAGTACTAATTCAATCTTCAGCAGCAACTATAGCTATCTTACAAAACTTATATGCAGACGGTGCTTTAAGTTTAACAGGAGCTTTACCTGTACTATTCGGGGATAATATCGGAACAGCGATTACAACTGCAGCATTAGCGATGATAGGAAGTAATATTGCGGCAAAACGTGTTGCAGCTTCTCACGTATTGTTTAACGTTATCGGTACTATAATCTGTTTAATTGCTTTAGTTCCTTATGGAGCATTTATTCAGTATTTAGAAACTACGTTAGGTCTAGAACCTAAGATGACAATTGCATCAGCACACGGTACATTTAACATACTAAATACAATACTACAATTCCCATTTATTAGTTTATTAGTTGTGATTGTAACTAAGCTTATTCCAGGTGAAGATGAGCAAATCAAATATAGTACACAATACCTTGATAAATCACTTATTGCAAGTGCACCAGCAGTTGCTTTAGGTCAAGTACAAAAAGAATTTGTAGAAATGTTAGTTTTATCTAAGAAAAGTTTACGTAACGCTGTAGAGTACTTCATGAATCGTGATGAACAATTACGTGAAAAAGGTGAAACTTATGAAGATGCGATAAATAATTTTGATGAACAAATGACAGACTACTTAACTTTATTGTTTAGGGAAAAACTAAGTCCTAAAGAAGGGTTAATAGCTTCAACATTATTAGATGGAACTCGTGATGTAGAAAGAATCGGGGACCATGCTAGAGATATTGTACTATCAGTAGATTATCAAATTAGAAAAAAATTGAAATTCTCTGATGGAGCAAAAGAAGAAGTACAGGAAATGTTTGATCTTTGTAACGATATTATTTTAAAAACTATTAAGTCATTAGAAGAAAACAATATAGCTCTTGCAGGAGCAGCGTTAGCAGCATGTGAAAATATATATGCAATGGAGAAAGCAGCTCGTAAAAAACATACTCAACGTATGAAAGATGGAGATTGTGAAATCCCAGCAGGAGTAGTTTATATGGACTTAATTCAACATTTTACTCGTGTATGTGAACATACAAGAAACATACTTGAAAAAGAGATTCAAGGGAACATGTAATTATGTCTAATAAACAAAAAATTTATATAATATTGTTTATTATTATGCTGTTAATAATATTAGTTTTATATAAACTATATCAAATACAATTAGGATAAAAATCATAAACGAAAATGTAGAGAAATCAAAGCTATTTCTACTATGTTTTCGTTTTTTTTCTTTGTAAATACTAGTATTCGTGATATAATAAAGTAGTCGATTTATATAAAGTTTAAGAAAAATATTGAAAGGAAATAAACATGTTTCAAGATAAAAAAGTTTATACAACGCAATGGGCTGGAAAAACATTAACTGTTGAGTTAGGTGAAATGGCTCGTCAAGCTAATGCAGCAGTAGTAGTAAAATATGGAGATACTGTTGTGTTAACAACAGCAGTAGCTTCAAAAGAAGCAAAAGATGTTGATTTCTTCCCGTTAACAGTTAACTATGAAGAAAAAATGTATGCAGTTGGGAAAATTCCAGGAGGATTCTTACGTAGAGAAGGACGACCAGGAACTGAAGCAACATTAGCAGCACGTCTAATCGATAGACCAATTAGACCATTATTCGAAGATGGTTTCAGAAATGAAGTACAAGTAATTTCGACTGTATTATCAGTAGAGTATGATTGTGATCCTGTAATGGCAGCAATGCTAGGAAGCTCACTATCATTATCAGTATCAAATATTCCATTTAAAGGACCAATCGCGGGTGTTACTGTAGGATATGTTGATGGAGAATACGTAATTAACCCAACAGTTGAACAAATGGAACGTTCTACAGTTGACTTAAAAGTAGCTGGAACAATTGATGCGATCAACATGGTTGAAGCAGGTGCAAAAGAAGTATCTGAAGAAATTATGTTAAATGCAATTATGTTCGGACACGAAGAAATCAAACGCTTAATTGCATTCCAACAACAAATTGTTGATGAAATTGGTCAAGAAAAAATGGCTGTAGAGTTAAAAGTTATTGATGAAACAATCTATAACGAAGTTCTTTCAATGGCATTATCTCAAATGAAAGAAGCGATTGCTATTAAAGATAAACAAGAACGTGATGAAGCTATTTCAGCTGTTAAAGAAAAAGTTCTTGAAGTATTTGAAGAAAAAGCAACTGACGAAGATGAGCTTGATATTGTAAAAGAAGCAAAATTATCATTAGATAAAATTGTAAAAGATGAAGTTCGTCGTGAAATCACTGAAGATAAAATTAGACCTGATGGACGTGCTTTAACAGAAATTAGACCATTAGCTTCAAGAGTTGATGTACTACCAAGAACGCATGGATCTGCATTATTCACTCGTGGACAAACTCAATCTTTAGGGGTTGTAACATTAGGTAACTTATCAGACGAACAAATCATTGATGATTTAACTCAAGAAGAAAACAAGAGATTTATGTTACACTATAATTTCCCAGCATTCTCAGTTGGTGAAGTTGGATTTAGTCGTGCGCCAGGACGTCGTGAAATTGGTCACGGTGCCTTAGGTGAGCGTGCATTAGCACAAGTAATTCCATCTAAAGAAGATTTCCCATATACAATCCGTATTGTATCAGAAATTTTAGAATCTAATGGATCAAGTTCACAAGCTACAATTTGTTCTGGATCAATGGCTCTTATGGCAGCAGGAGTTCCAATTAAAGCTCAAGTAGCTGGTATTGCAATGGGATTAGTAAAAAAAGATGAACACTATACTATTTTAACTGATATTCAAGGTATGGAAGACCACCTTGGGGATATGGACTTCAAAGTTGCAGGGACATCTGAAGGTATAACAGCTCTTCAAATGGATATTAAAATCGATGGTCTAAGTGAGCAAATCTTAAAAGAATCATTAGAACAAGCACGTGTTGGTAGATTACAAATTCTAGAGCATATGAACAGTGTTATCTCTGAACCTCGTCAAGAAGTTTCAACATTTGCACCAAAAATTAAAATTATTAAAATTAAACCTGAAAAAATTAAAGATGTTATTGGATCAGGTGGTAAAGTTATCAATGAAATTATTGAAAAAACTGGTGTTAAAATTGATATCGAGCAAAATGGAGATGTATTTATTTCTTCACCTGAAATCGAAGGTATTAATAAAGCTATCGAAATTATCGAAAACATCACACGTGAAGCAGAAGTTGGGGAAATCTACCTTGCTGAAGTTAAACGTATTGAAAAATTTGGTGCATTCGTTGAATTATTCCCAGGAGTTGATGCTTTAGTTCATATTTCTAAATTAGCTGAAGAAAGAGTTAATAAAGTTGAAGATGTTGTAAAAATTGGAGACACTCTTAAAGTTAAAGTAATTAAAATCGATGAGAAAGGTCGCGTAGACGCAGCAGCTCATTTCTAGGAGAAATTTATGGAGTTATTTGAAAAAGAAAGACGTGGAATATATGTCTATTTTAAAAGTTTTAAAGACTTAAATAAATTAGAAAAATATGGGAACTTTATTTCTTATTCTAAAAGAGGAAGATATGCATGTATCTATGTTGATGAAACTAGAATAGAAAGTATTATTGCAGATCTTAAGAAAAAGAAATTCGTAAAGAAAATCGAATTATCAGGAATGTCAGATTTACATTTAAGTTTTGAACATTTAGATAAAGATTTACAAACAAAATAAAAATATTAAAATAAGGGGGAAGCGAGAGCTATATTCTCCCTTATTTTAAAGATATCATTAATAAATACAGTGTATTAGATATTTATTGCGAGGAAACATGAGAGTTATAGCAGGAAAATATAGATCTATAAAATTAAATGCTGTTGAGGGGATGAATACAAGACCAACGACAGACAAAATTAAAGAAAATTTATTTAATATGATAGATTGCTATGATTGTAAAGTACTGGATCTTTTTGGTGGAACAGGTGGTTTAGGAATTGAAGCTTTAAGTCGTGGAGCTAAACATGCCACTTTTATTGATGGTAGTAATAATGCGATAAAAGTTATTAAAAGTAATATAGAAAAATGTAGAATTAGTGCCGAAGATTATTCTTTATATAGAAATGATTTTAAGCGTGCGTTGAAAATTTTTGGGAAAAAAGAAGAAAAATTTGATATGATTTTTCTAGATCCCCCTTATGATAAAGGGTTGATAGACGATGCTTTAAAAAATATTTTTGATAATCAATTGTGCAATGATGGAGCTTTGATTATTTGTGAGAAAAGTAATACCGAACAAATTAATATTGTAAATGAAAATATCGAAATTATAAAAGAAAAACAGTATGGAATAACAGACATAGTAATTTTTGAATATATGGAGAAATAAAATGAAAAGAAAAATAGCGATTGTACCAGGTAGTTTTGATCCTATTACTTATGGGCATATTGACATAATAAAGAGAAGTGCTGAATTATTTGATGAAGTAATAGTAGCTATTTTGGTAAATCCTGATAAGAAATATTTATTTTCACTTGATGAAAGAGTAGAGATGATAAATGAAACAATAAAAGAAATTCCAAATGTTAAAGTTGATTCATTTTCAGGATTGTTAGTGAATTATGCAAAACAAGTAGGTTCAAATGTTATTGTTAGGGGCTTAAGAGCTGTATCTGACTTTGAATATGAAATGCAATTAACATTTATGAATAAAGCGTTAGATGAAAATATTGAAACATTTTATATGATGGCTAATAAACAATATTCATTTATTAGCTCTAGTATTGTAAAAGGTGTTTCAGGTTTTGGTGCTGATTTATCTAAATTTGTTCCTGAATATGTTGAAGAACGATTAGAAAAAAAGATGAAAGAGAGAGGATAAAGGTGAAAAAAATCCTGTTTACTGGAGGAGGTTCAGCAGGTCATGTATCTGTTAATGTTGCTTTAATTCCAGAATTCAAAAAAAATGGATATGAAATCTCGTATATTGGTAGTAAAACTGGTATTGAAAATGAGATGATAGGTAAAATTCCAGAAATAAAATACTATAAAATTAGTTCAGGGAAATTACGAAGATATTTTTCTTGGGAAAATTTTATTGATCCATTTAAAGTACTAAAAGGAATTGTTGATTCTGTATTAGTATTAAGAAAAGAAAAACCAAATTTTGTATTTTCAAAAGGTGGATTTGTAAGTGTTCCCGTTTGTATTGCAGCTAGGTTATTGAAAATTCCAGTTGTCTTACATGAATCTGATTTAACACCAGGACTTGCAAATAAAATCAATATTAAATTCTGTAATCATATTTTTACAACCTTTGAAGATACACAGAAGTTCTTACCTAAAGGGAAAGCTAGTCTAATAGGTGCAATTGTACGTGATGATATTTATACTGGAGACGCTAATCTAGCTTATGAACTAACTGGATTTACATCAGAAAAACCTGTGATGCTCGTTATGGGTGGTTCATTAGGTTCAAAAATATTGAATGATTATATTTGGAATAATATAGATGAATTGATTAAAAAGTATCAGATAGTACACCTTGTAGGTAAAGGATTATTAAATGATAGTGTTGAAAAAGAAGGTTATAAGCAATATGAATTTTTAGCTAAAGAACTATTTGATGTACTGAAAATTACGGATTTTGCTGTTTCAAGAGCTGGAGCTAACGCTTTATATGAATTTTTAGCTTTAGATTTACCTCCTATTTTAGTACCTCTTGGAACTAACCAGAGTAGAGGAGATCAAATTGAAAATGCAAAATTTTTTGAAAAGAATGGTTTTGCAAAAGTTGTAGCTGAAGAAGATTTTACAACTTTACCTGTTGAGCAGATTTTTGATTTCTATGATAATTTGGATAGTTATAAAAATTCAATGAAAGTTTATAAAAAAGAAAAACGCGTTATTAATGATGTTAGTGAATTTTATAACAAAATAATTGAAAAAATAGGAGGTGAGAAATAATATGAAAAATTTAAAAATTACCTTTTATTTAAAACTATTAATCTTAATTTTCTTAGCAGTAGTAGCGATTAAATTTCCAAATAATGATTTTGATCGAACAATTGCTAATCTAGTTGAAATTAAAGGACTAGCTCTAATTGCTAAAGTAATCTCTTTAGTTTTTAATGATAAACTATTATTATTAATAATGATTCTTTTATCAGCATTTTTAGTTTGGATTAAAGAGTTTAAAAAAGCTGTGTTTATATTCTTTAGTGCAGGTTTAGGTGGATTCTTCTTATCTGCATTAAAATATAGCATCCAAAGGGTGAGGCCTCTTCCTGAGATTCACGATGGATTTAGTTTTCCGAGTGGACATTCTACATTTGTAGCATTATTTTTCTTAGCATTATTATTTGTAATAAATAAAAAAGATATTTTAAAAGTAATTGCTACTTTTGCAATAATTGCCGTACCTATTTCAAGAATGATACTAGGTGCACATTTTATAAGTGATGTTACCGCTGGGTTACTACTTGGTAGTTTAGTAGTAGACTTTATGAAAGTTTATTATGTACAGATTTATAATTTAATAATGAGGATATTAGGAAAGACAAATGAATAAATTTAAAAATAAAGAAGGGATAGTTGCGGTAGTCATCGCAATAATTCATTTTGCCTTATGGTATTATTTTGCATATGTTAGATTCGATGTCAACAATGTAAAATCTTATAAGTATATTTTAGGATTACCTGAATGGTTTTTTTATAGTTCTATAGTAGTTAGTATTCTAATAATAACATTAGTTATTATTTCTACGAATCTTTTACTAAATGATGAAATAAAAGAGGAGGAAAAATAATGACGAATACATTAGATTACAAAATAATAATTTTATTTGCAACAATATTTTTAGCGATAATTTTATTACCACTAATGATGAACCGTATGAGTAAAGCAGAACAACATGGTGGTTTTTTCGAAAAGTACTATTTAGCAGATAGAAAAGTAAGTGGAATAGTACTTGCGATAACATTAATGTCAACTTACGGATCGGCTTCAACGTTTTTAGGTGGTCCAGGAGTAGCGTATAAACTTGGTTATGGTTGGGTTCTTCTAGCTGTAATCCAAGTTGTAACAGGCTATTTTGTACTATTAGTCTTGGCGAAAAAATTTAAAAATGCTGCACAAAAAATTAATGCGATAACTATAAGCGATTATTTAAGAAATAGATATAATTCAAAATTAGTTGCGTTTATTTCTACTTTAGCAATGATAGTATTTCTAATTGCTGCGATGAGTGCCCAATGGGTTGGAGGAGCAAAATTATTAGCAGCATTTATGGGGATTGAATATAAGACCGGTATAGTTCTAATCTCAGTAATTATTATATTTTGTGTAGTATTTGGTGGTTTAAAGAATATTTTAATTACCGATATGGTTCAAGGTTTAATAATGATATTTTCTACAATAATTTTACTATTTGCAGTAATTAATTATGGTGGAGGAATTAATCAGATTACAGCGAACTTGGTTAATATTAATGAAAAGATATTAACTCCTTTTGGAGCTAATGGAAGTTTAACACCTAGTTATGTTAGTTCGTTTTGGGTCTTAGTTGGAGTTGGAGTTATAGGTATCCCGCAGATTGCTATCAACTCAATGTTATATAAGAATAAAAGAAGTTTAAAACAATCTATTATCGTTGGATCAATAGTAATATTTATCGTAATGTTTGGAGTTCATCTAATTGGAGTTATGGCTAGAGGAGTTTTCCCAGACATAAAAGACTATGATTCAGTAATTCCAATAATTACATTAAAAGTACTTCCATGGTATCTTGCTGCGTTAGTACTTGCAGCCCCTATGGCAGCTATAATAACAACAGTAAATGCTCAATTCTTATTAATATCATCAGCCTTGATAAAGGATTTATTATTTAATAACAAGTCTATAAAAGAAAAAATTACTGGTAAAAAAGTTCCTATATTTGTTTATGGGGTAAATATTTTAGTAATTTTACTTATAATGTTATTAAGTATGAGACCACCTAGTCTAATAGTTAATGTAAATCTATTTGCATTTGGTGGATTAGAAGCTACATTCTTATGGCCTATATTATTAGGATTATACTGGAAAAAAGCCGAAAAATATGGAGCATTAAGTTCGATAGTAGTAGGTCTACTTAGTTATATACTAATAAAAACAGTTTATGTAATTAAATTTATTGAACCTGTTGTGATATCATTATTAATTTCACTTGTGGTATTTATGATGGTTTCATTAATAGCTAGTAAAAAACAATTGAAAAAATAGTTATATTGTAATAAAATAAAAATGATAGAGTAAGGAGGTAGGACAATGTCAAAAAAAGTTATTGTAAAACATACAGATGCTGAAAAATTTACTGTAAGTAATATGCTTACTGTAGGAAAAGAATATGAAGTAGTAAATGAAACAGAAGAATATGTATTTGTAGTAGATAATAGCGGTAAAGTTGGTGGTTATTACCACGACTATTTCGAAGAAGTAAAATAATATAAGGGGTAATATTATGAAAAATAATACTATAAAGAATACAGTTCTAGTTGTTTTATTTATAATATTAGCACCACTTATTCTTGTAGGGGTAACAACCGTAGGAAATTCACTTGGTGGAAAATCTAAAGATAAGGTAGTTCAAACTACAGAACAACAAACGGCTAAAGTTCCAGAAGAAACTAAAGCTGAAAGTAATAATAATATACCTAAGGCTAGTAATTCTAAAGTAACAGAAGGAACTACTTCTAAAAAAGAGTCAACAAATAATAACAATAATGATACTAATACTGAAAAGAGTGAATCTTCAGGTGTAGTAAGTACAACTCCCGTAGCAGGTCAAGATTATGTGATCAAATCAGGTGATTCATTATTTGTTATCGCCTCTAAAGCATATGGAGAAGCGAATGCTCAAAATGGAGTAGAAAAAATAAAGGAAGCTAATAATATTAGTAATAATAATATTGCAGCTGGACAAAAAATTCAAATACCGAAAATATAAAAAAGAAATCATCTCATTAGGTTTTGAGATGATTTCTTTTTTAAAATGCTTTGCGTTTTGAAAAAATAGAATATATCACACTAATCACTAATCCAACAAGAACTAGAGCTATTGCTACATAAAATGCATCTGTAAAGTCACCATTATGCTTTGCTGCAATTCCTGCAGCGTATTTTGGAGCAAAAAATGCAGCAGTAGAGAATCCTATAAATACAATTCCATAGTTTACCCCTTGGTTAATTGGACCAAATGTTTTCATTACTAATGGTGCGAAGACTCCCATAGTTCCTCCAAAACATAAACCAAGGAGAACAAGTCCAACTGTAAGACCAAGAGTAGTTCTTATATTAACTAGAATTAATAAAGATATAGCGATTACTGAGTAGATAGCAATAAGAGTTTTTTCGTGACCTATTTTATCTGAAATGATTCCCCAAACTATACGTCCCAAAGAATTTGATAATGCATAAATACTAACAAATGTTGCCGCAACAGAAGCTGTTAATCCAAACATAGTTTGACTTATAACTGACGCATTTGATGCTACCATTAGTCCAGAGAATGCACCGATTGCGAACATTGAGATAATAAAGTAAAATGATAAACTCATTAACATTTGTTTCCAATTTTTATTAACAGCTTCTTTTTTAATTTCAGCCACAGGTTGAATCCAACCTTCAGGTTGATAATTTGCAGGAGCAACTTTAATAAAGAATAGAGCAACGATAATAATTAATAAGTATGCTGTTCCTAAGTAAATAAATGCACTATGAACCCCAAAATTTGCTATAAGACTATGAGCTATTGGGGCGGCAATAACACTAGCACCACCCATAGCACCAGTTATTAGACCAGCAGCCAATCCTCTTTTATCAGGGAAGAATCTAAGCGCATTACTTATAATTCCAGAATATGCAAATGCTTGTCCAACACCTGATAATACTCCATAGCTAAAATATAGCATTCCTTTTGTAGTCGCAAATCCAGTAAGAATAAATCCGACAGCAAATAGAATTCCTCCTAAAATAATAGAAATATTTGCTTTTCCTTTGTCTGAAATAAAACCTCCTATAATAGTGGGAATAGGAGCGATAGCAGCATTAATAGTAAATGCTAGCATAACATCTGGTAAACTCCATCCTTTTGAAACACTTAGAGGTTTTGCAAAAACACTAAAAGAATATAGTGATCCTGCGCATAATAATATTGCCATTGAGGCGTATAAAACAGTCCATCTTGTATTTTTCTTCATTTAATCATCCTTTCAAAAATATTTATGTAAACTTAGAAGTGAACATTAAAAATTCGGCTAATCAATAGATTAGTCGAATATTAATGAAATTTAATAATGATACCAACATTTCTAATTATTCTTGAAATCATTATTTAATATTTCTAATTTTTTTATTAATATGTCAATTTGTTCATCTGAAAGACTCAGACTTAATCTAATATAGTTTTCACCACCTTGACCAAATACATGTCCAGGCATAGTAACAATTCTATATTTTTTTAGTAATAATTCAAAGAAACTTTGGCTATCATATCCATTCTTAACTTTTAACCAGATAAAAATTCCACCTTCTGGTTTAAAATATGAATATCCTAGTTCATCAAGTTTAGTAGTAATTTTATCTATTCTTTTCGAATAAGTTTCTTTTATATTACTAGTTAATTGTCTATAGTTTTTTAACGCAGCTATCACAGTATCCTGAATAGCTCCATAAATATTTGCGTGGAAGATAGTATTATACTCTTTTAATCCACGTATAATTTCTTTATTTCCTACAGCAAAACCAATTCTTAGACCTGAAATTGAGAAGTTCTTAGAAAATGAGAAAAATTCAATTCCTACTTCTTTAGCACCTTCAGTTTGCATAAATGCTGGAGAGTATCCTTCTTTATAATAGAAATCAGAATATGCATGATCTTGAAGAACTACTATATTATTTTCTTCTGCCCATTTCACGGTTTTTTCGTAAAACTCTTTCGTAGCTACTGCTCCAATAGGATTAGAAGGATAGTTTAAAAATATAAGTTTAGCATCTCTAAGCACTTCTTCAGAAATATCAGAATAATCTAGTAAATAATTATTTTCTTGTTTCAATTCTATCTCTTCATATTTAGCTTGGGCTAATGCAATTCCTTGAATGTAGTCAGGATAACTTGGTACTGGTAATAACACCGTATCATTTGGATTTAGTAGTACTGAAGGAATACTTGATAATCCAGATTTAGTACCAAACACTAAAGCAATTTCACTTTTAGGATCTGCGTCAATATTATAGTTTTCTTTTAACCACTGAGATATTTCATTTAATAATGTTACTTTCCCATCAAATGCTCCATATCTCATATTTTCAGGTTTTCTTATAGCTGTTTCCAATTCTTTAAGTAAAAGTTCAGGGGTATCAGAGTCTGGAACTCCGATACCCGCATTTAATAATGGATTACCATTTGAACTTTCCTCAGAGATTAATTTGAAAATAGGGTAGAATACATTTTCAGGAATATTTTTAATTGTATTTGATAATTCAATTTTCATAATTAATCACGTCCTTGTTAATTATTTTCCAGGTTTGTCAAATCCTTTGAAATCTTTATTGATGATTTCATCAAATTCTTTAGATTGAACGATTTCTACTAAATCTTTAGCAAATTGTTTATCTTTGTTTGCTGTAGTTACAACAACATTG
>FLSB01003023.1_pt1 | contig 20775 bp, 29 predicted proteins | sample 1550551 | NCBI WGS metagenome assembly FLSB01 (sample SAMEA4031774, study PRJEB14383) | metagenome | biome: human; feature: oral; material: saliva | place: Philippines | collected 2014 | reverse complement strand
TATTTTATTGTTTTAATTGTTTGTAAATCAATAAAATACAAGTCTTTTTCAGAAATTGACACAAATAAAATAGTGTTTGTGTCAGTTCTTGTGTCATTTAATAAAAAAAATAATCTAATCAATGTGCCGTTATATGCATTTTAGAGTAGATTATCGTGCCATTTTATGTTATTTTTTCAAAAAAGTAGACTCACAGGGACTGATATTCATAAAATAACTTCCTAATAATCAATAATTTATAATATCAAATAGTGTCTTTTTTGTGTTAATTATATCTCCAATAAGGTTGGCTTTTCACTATGTTTTTCAATAGATTCCTCTTCTTTTTTTAATTTTTGAAGTTTTAATTCTAAATCTTCAATTATTTTGTTTTGCATCTCTATTTTATCCTTTTGCAAATCGATGATATAAGCCCTTTCTTTGGCGATAATTTTTATTTCATCACAAGGTGTCTGAGCTCCTTTTTCTACCTCAATAGTTTCTTGTGGTTCATTTATTTTTCTTATCATTTCTCCCTCTCCTAAAATCAACCAATTTAGATTAACATCTGGAGCATAAGCGATAAATTTCGCTATATTATCTTCGGTAATTCCACCATCTTTATCCAAAACACCTCTTGTTATTCCCGAATCCTTATAAAATTTATATCTTGTTAATCCCTGATTATCAATATATTGTAAAATTCTTTTTTTTATAAGCGAAATTTGTTGCATAATAATTTTGTTTAAACGAAAAAAGTTGCTTACCTTTGCCCTGTTAATTAATCGTGGCAATTTGCCACAACAAATATAGTGAAAATGCAGGAAATCAAATTACATTACGACTTTAAAAAAATACTTTCAAAGGAATTTAATGTTACAGAACAAACAATATCAATGGCTTTGAAATATGTTTTTAATTCCGATAAAGCGAAACAGATTAGATTGAGAGCGAAAGAATTGTTAGAGCAAGAAGCTAATAATATTCAATACAAGTAATATAATATCGTGTCAGTGTTCCAAATACCATTTATTCCTTTTATTTAAATCAAAATTCCTCTGGCACGATATTAATTTTCAGAAATACAAGTCTTTTTATTATTTAATATTTTTTATTCACTCGGTGGCATAATGCCATTTACCACTGAGATTTTTTCAAAAAAAAACAATAAGTAATGCGTACATTAAGAGAACAACTCTGTGAGGAAAGGAACAACGCATTGAAAGCGTTGGAGATGATGAAGCAAATGGAAAAGGAAAGAGGGACAAAAGTCAAATTTATTTCTAAATCAGACCTAAATAAAAAAATCATTCCTACATCATCTACCCTATCAACTACTCATAGAAAAGATTATGATGGATTTGTCCAAAAGGCATTCAAAAAACAAAATTTTCTATCTAAAAGAGTTTTTTACAAAAAGATCAAGGAATACCTCGGTAAAAACACTACCAAATATCTTCTTTGTATGAAGAAGAAAAAATTAGTGCGGGAACAAGATGATATAATCTACAAAATAGTATAGCTATGAGCATTATAGATATAGCTAATAAAGTAATCCAAATCACCAATGGAGGATTGGATATAATAACGGAATTATATCCGCAGGCTGACATTCGTCAAAAATTCAAAATAAGAGAGGAACACACGCCATCTGCGAGTTTAAAACGAGGTACTGATGGTCGGTGGCGACTGACGGATTATGGCGGGGATATTAAAAATCAAGATTGTTTCGGGCTTTATGCCTTAGAAAAAGGATTGGCATATTACGAGGCAATATTAGAAGTTGGTAGAGATATCCAGAACAGAACAGGTGCCGAGATTTTTGAGGATACCAAAAATTTCTACAAGTATGATTTCAAAGAATATCATCCGAATGAATATGTTGGGCAACTCAATCAAAACGACTTTAATTATAGAATTAAAGAATTTTCCGAATATGAGTTGAGCTTACTCGGACCATTTGTAAAGGATGAGCACTGCAAAAAGGTTAATCTATACTCTCTTGAAGAATATTGCTACCTCAATAAGGAAAAAGGTAAGGTATTCCGATTCATTGCTACAGAGAAATTCCCAATATTAGCATTTATCCACAATATGGGGAAAAGTGATGAATGGGTAAAAATATATATGCCTTGTGGTTCCAAAAAGAAATCCGATGATGGCAAAGATAGACGATTTCGTTATTTAGGAGGGCTACCAAAGGGATTCGTATTCGGTTTGAGCTACATTGAGGAATTATACCAAAAAGGCGTTGAAAACGCTATCTCTGAAAAAGCAGAAGCAGCAGGATTAGATCCCACATTATTCAATGATAGTGTTGATTATAAATTAGATAGAATATGTATAGCTACTGGTGGCTCCGATGCTCTTAATTTAATATCTCTTGGTGAGCTAACTATCTGGCTCAATTCTGAATCTCAGCAGGTGGATAATTTCTTGATGAAAAAATTAAAATCTATGGCTCGTGAAATCATTAATATCCCTGATAACGATGCCACAGGTAAAAATCAAGGTAGGAAATTAGCACTGGAATATTTGGATATGAAAACGCTGTGGCTTGGCGACTACTTTGAAAGAAAGACTCAAAAAGACTTCAAGGATTTCGTACGAAGTAGGCAACATCGCACGATAACCGCTGTGAGACAAGAGATTCATAGAATGTTGGATAATTCTATTCCAGCTCAATTCTGGAATACTATTATATCTGAAAAGGGCAAAACGAGATACGAATTCAATCATATGTTTGGGTTCTACTTCTTGAGGCTCAATGGATTTTGCAGAATAGATGATAAGAGCAAAATGGATGGATATTACTTTGCACGAATAAATGGGCATATCGTTCAGCAACTCAAAAACACGCAGGAAATAAAAGATTATTTCAAAAATTTCCTATGTGAAAGGCAAAAGATTAAAGGTGCTAAAGAAATACCATTTGACCTTATTAATATGATTATCACCAGCCAGAAGATGACCGATGGGCATTTGGCAAATATGCATAATCGTAAGATTGATTTTACAGATTTTGGAATTGATTATCAAGATTTTTTCATTGGTAATAGAGTATTTCGTGTGCAAAAATCAGGGGCAAATGAGTTATCTGATGGTAATTGTTTTGTTCTTGAAAATCAATTGATTAATAAATTAATTGAGGAGGAAACCGAGTATCAAATGGACAATTATGATATCAAGAAATTTCAAATAGATACTCCTTATTTCGCTATTACCAAAAACGGCGATAATCTTTACAATATAGAAATAAAAAACAATCAATGTGATTTCCTAAACTACCTAATACAGGTGTCAAGAATACATTGGAATAAAGAAAGAGACGCATATATAAATGCAGGGTATACCGAGTATGATTTTTACGAAAAAACGAAATTTAAAATAACGAGCAATTACCTAACCCAAGAGGAAAACCAGGAACAAATGAACCATTTGGTCAATAAGATATATACATTTGGTTATTCTGCTCACCGCTTCAAAGATCCATCCAGACCTTGGGTAGTATTCGCAGCAGATAACGCCGTTATAGAAGATGATGTGGCTGAGGGTGGTGCTGGTAAATCATTATTCTTTGAGTCTATGAGATACTTTATGTGTCGCCACGATATTGATGGTAAAACGGATATAGATACCGATAAATTCCTCTTTGAGGGGGTTACTCAACACACGGATTTTGTGCTATTTGATGATGTTCGCAGGAATTTCAAACTGGAAACATTCTTCTCGGCTATTACTTCTAAATTAATTGTCAATGAGAAATACGAGGCTAAGGTAAGCCTGGCATTTAGAAACTCTCCAAAATTTGGTGTATCAACCAATTATGCTATCAGAGAGCAATCAGGGTCTTTTGTTCGTAGGAGGTTAATGATGGGATTTTCCGATTATTACCACGCATCAAATGAGGAAAGAAATGCACGGACGCCAAAGGATGATTTTCATCATAACTTGTTCCTGGATTGGGATAGAGAGCAGTGGTTTGTATTTATCAATTTCGTATTCCAATCTCTACAATTCTATTTATCCTCAGGTGAAAAAATCGAGGCACCAGCAGGTAATATGTTAATGAGAGCTTATCTATCCGAAATGGGTAATGTATTCATCGATTGGGCTGAAAACTATATCCCGAATAATGTTGATAAGGATTTGCTCAAAGATGATGTATTGGAAGATATGAGGAAAAACAATCCTATTATGTCAAAATGGACTTCTAATGCTTTTAAAAAGAAAACGAATATTTGGTGTAAGATGAACAACTACGAATTCCAAGATAGAATAATTCGAGATATAGTGGTAAAAGACCCTCATGGCTACCCAATGTACGAAAATGGCGTGCAGAAAAAACAATCTAAGGAACATATCCGATTCACCAAAATAGGAATAGAAAACATAAATCAACCAGATATTTTTGATGAAATATGATTTGGAATAAACATATCAGCCTATGATAACAAAGGAACAATATAATGAACTATGCTCAATAGCGAGGAGAAAATACCCTCAAAATGGAATAGATATACTCCACGACTATATCATAGAATTTAATGAGGATTTTGGTAGAATAAAAGCTTACCTATATACACAAGGATATTATCCTAACCTCAAATATCGGACAGAGAACGAAAAGCAAAAAACAGAGAAACGAGTATTAGAAACACCAAAAAAATGTTCATGTTGCAAAGAGGAAAAAACGCCTAATGAGTTTTATACACATACACATGGTTCCACAGGACGAGTATCATTATCATTTTTATGTAAAGAATGTTTAGTAATATATAGAAAAAAATATAAAACAGACAATAAAGAACGAATAAAAGAAGCAAATAAAAGGTATTATGCAAAAAATAAAGAAAAGATTTGCTTATTAAAAAAATTAAGGATAGCCAACGAAACACCTGATGAAAAGGAAAAAAGGTTAGCAAAAAATCGTGAATATTTTAAAAAATTTATAGCCAACGAAACTCCCGAGCAAAGGAAAAAAAGATTAATAAAAGATTGTGAAAATTATAAAAAACGGATAGCCAATGAAACACCCGAGCAAAGAGAAAAAAGATTAATAAGATATCGTGAATATGATAAAAAACGGATAGCCAATGAAACACCTGAGAAAAGGGAAATAAGATTAGCAAAAAAGCGTGAATATGATAAAAAACATCGTGAAAAAAAACGACTTAATAAAGAGCAAAAAAAGGGTTAAAGACTTTGCAGAAGTATTTACACCTGAAAAAGAGGTCAAAGCAATGGTAGATTTAGTTTGGGACAAATTTCCAAAAGAAAAAAAACTTACAGCAACATACCTCGAACCATCTTGTGGCACAGGAAATTTCCTTATAGAAATACTCAGCAGGAAACTCTCACTATGCAAAAACAAACAAGATATGCTAACAGCCTACAACTCAATATATGGAATTGATATTCAAGAGGATAATGTACTTGAAACACAACAAAGGCTACTAAAAATGTTACCAAAAGAATACTACGATAGCCAGCCTATCATCCACGAAATACTTAAAAAAAATATCATCATAGGCGATTTCCTAACAATGTTTAAAGCTGAGAGAATATAATTCAAACAAAAAAAATATGATTTGGCACGAAGAGTTTCCTCCAAGCCGTTTGGAGATTAAAAAGAGATTTGGATATCTATCATTCCAGTGTTCATTGATTAATATAGATGTCTATGGATTAGAAATAATTAAGCACGAAGATTATATCATTCTGTTGTATCAAGGGAATAAAAAAGTGGGATTCATTAATGAGTGTAAGAAACTAACTGAGGAACAAGTGTTTAAACTTTACAAAACAATCCCATCGGCAAATGAGCTATACGAATTCTCTGAAAAACACTTCGATAAAATCAAAATCTACAAACCTGAACCTAACAATTTTATATTCATCTCGGACGATGTAGTCACCACAAAATCCGTATTAAATAAAACAAAAAAAGAATTAAATAATGAAAACAGAAATAATCAGAAGGGGGAAGATAAGAATAAAAAAATATTATAATAATGAAGATATTGTAGATAAAACAGAAATATTAAATGATATAGGCGTAACAACATTGACTTCTACAATTTACCCCGATGGAAAGACATTAAAAGAAATGATATTGTATTATGATAATGGCAGCATCTGGCAAGTTGATTCTCATAACATGGCAGGAGAAATGACTTCAAAAATAATCTATGATAAACAAGGCGTAATAATTGAACAATACCTACCAACGAATAAAAATTAAAATAGAAATTATGAGAGAAATAAAATTTAGAGGATTTAGTATTTATAGTAATAAATGGTATTATGGTAGTTTAGTTAATCCAGGTGAAGGTTATTATATATTAGAACATGTAGAAAATAATACTTATAAATACGATAAGGTAGATAAAGACTCAATAGGACAATACACTGGTCTAAAAGATAAAGATGGAATAGAAATCTATGAAGGAGATATACTACAATTACCAAAAGGTGGTATAAGGTATGTAAAATGGAGTGATACTTTTAAAGTATTTGTTTTAGTAGACCCTACAGGAAAAGAAATACCTATGAATATAATTGATCATGCTACAGGATTAATGAAAATTATAGGTAATGAATTTGAAAATAAAGAATTATTAAAAATTAAAAAATAAAAATTATGACAAAAGAAGAATTAAAAGAGTTATTTAGTGCATGGTTAGATGGAAAAACAATTCAAATTTATCAAACATATAAAGAAAAATGGGCTGATGAAAAAAATCCAATTTGGGATAACAAATTCAAATACAGAGTTAAGCCTACAAAGATAGAATTTAAAGATTGTAGTTTTAATGACGAGGAATATAGCGTTGATTCTTTCGGTAGAATAACTGCACCTGAAACTGCATCTTTTAATATTGAAAAGCGAACCAATTTTATTAAAGACAAAGAAATAGCAGAAGCCTATGCAGTTTTACCTAAGTTAATTAGACTTAGAGATGAGTATAATGAGGGTTGGAAACCTGATTGGGAAATTGAATATGTTAAATATTACATAAGAGTTTATAAGAATAAGTGGCATTTAGACTATCATTCTTCAGCTCTTTGTCTTTTAGCTTTCAAAACAGAAGAAACAAGAGATAGATTCTTTAAAGACCACAGAGATTTAATAGAAATAGCAAAACCTTTCTTATAAAAAAATTAAAATTATGGACAAACAAATTTTTAAAATAGGAGATAGAGTATTTGATATAATGTATGGATGGGGAGTTGTAGAAGAACTACACCAAGACGAAGAGAGAAGTTATCCTTTAATTGTTCGGTTTCCAGGTTTTGACACATTATATTATACTCGTGATGGTAAATCAAATACATCAGATTCTCACCCAATATTATCCTTTACAGAATATGGATTTGATAATAGATTCACCCAAGAAAGACCTATAAACTATGAAGAATATATAGGAAAGTGGGGTAAATTTTGGGGTGATAGAATTAAAGAATATATTATTAATAGGTTAGAAAGAGCTACACCTGAAGGATTTAAGTCAAATACATCTTTTATACTATATGATAATTTTGAACCTCTTACAGAAGAGCAAATTAAAACACTAAATTTAAAATAATATTCAATAAATATGTTTAACAACAAGATAACAAGTTATATAGACTTAGAGGATAATATCACAATAGAAATATCATTTTATGTAGATAAAGATTTTAAAACTTTCTACATAAATAATGATAATTACGATGGATATATTACCATATCAATTAATGATAAGCAAGTTATAGAGTGGGATAATATCAATTACTTTATAGATAATTCTTTAAGAGATTTACAATTAGGTTGTACGAATGAACTTATAAACAATGATATATTAGACACAGAAACTATCATTGAAGGTATTAAAAATGAAGTAGATAGGCTTGTAGAGTTATTTAGAATAAAGCCTGAATTAACCTCTAAATCATCTAATGTATCATCTAATGTATCATCTACCCTATCAAGACCTGCACATTATGGAGGAGAGAATAACCCATTTGAAGCAATAAAAATAATCCACCACTACAACTTAAACTTTAATTTAGGGAACATCATAAAATACACTTTAAGGTGTGGTAAAAAAGATGAAGCTATCAAAGAGTTAGAAAAGATAAAACAATACGCAGACTTTGAAATACAAAGATTAAATAAAACAATCGATAATGAAAGATAATGTACTAATATTTAATAAATTAGGGTTTCTATCAAATTTAGTAATAGAACTTAACGACCAGTTGGAAAATACCAATGTATATAAGCAGGCTCTGAAAATGCACCTGAAAGGAGCTGTTAAAGAACTTGAAAAAATAAGCAATCATCACGGCAAGGCTTACATAAGTAAAGAAGGTGTAAAGCAAGCCAACGGAGAGGAAATATCCAGCGATAATATCTATAATATAACCTCCAAAGCCTACGACTATCTATTCAACAAGCAACCCTACAAAATCGTAGTTATAGCAGAATTAGTGAAGAAATTAGAAGAAAACAATGATATAGATTGGGAAAATTATAGCGTAGAATTTAAACCATTACAACAATAATATTTTAATTTTTATACAATGAATAAAGGACAACTCTATTACGGCTCTATCAATTATGATAAATTGATTAGCGATTTAAGAGAAGGGAAATTAAAAACCTTCAAAACTGATAAAGGTAAAAGACTCATCAATGTAAATGTCTATATCTCCCAGGAACCTAATGAATACGGCTATCACGGCTCTATTTCAGTACCTTATAAAGACGAGTATGTTGAGGATAAGAAGAAAAATCTATACATCGGCAGTCTAAAATTATCACAACCAAACATCGAGGAAACAGGTGCCGAGGACTTTAAAGATATAGAAGATGATTTACCATTCTAAATACTGATATTATGACGCAATTAAGATTATTTTTTACGGGATTCTTACAGGTATTCCTTGTCGTTCTCAACACTTATTTTATCTCCAAAGATTCGGTATTAGGCTTAACAATATGTGGATTTGGTATATCTTTTATTTGGTCTCATAATGTGAGAAAAGTTGCATTCGGAAATCAAATGGATAGAATTATTTACTCCACAGGAGCAATGATAGGAAGTGTTGCAGGATTTCATTTAGGGAAAATATTGTTACATTAATTTTTTATATTTTTTTCCGCTGGTGAGTTTTTCTCATCAGCGGTTTTTTATTTCTTCCCCACAGAATTCTCTTTTATTATTATTTTTTTTATTTATCCCTTAGACTTTTTAGAAATAAAAGTGTAAAAGTGTAAGTTCATAATAAATATAGGCTTAACTTATTGATTGTCAGTATTAAATAAAACTTACACTTTTATTTTTAAAAAGTGTAAGTCCTTAAAAAACTTACAGAAATTTCTGTAAGTTTTCAGAGCCTTACAAAACTTACAAAATGCTATTTTTCGCTCCTACACTTTTTGTTTTTACATAACTAATTGATTATCAGTATTTCCTACAAACTTACAGAACTTACACTTTATTTTTCACAAAAAAAATAAGTAGTGTTGCTTTTTTACTAAAAAATTAGCTCTTTTGTAAAAATTAGGAATATGAAAATGACTATTGATTTACCCGTTAGTGAACCGATGATGCTTTTTTTAAAACATCGTTATGGTGAGGAATACGAAGTTAATATGAAAGATTGGTTGGGAGTGATGGTTAGCTCTATCCTTACAAAAAAATCTAACTACCAAGCGGAATCCGTCGGTACAATAAAAGATACCGAGAAATACTCGTCTACTTATCGTTTGATATTGTCCTGGTCAAGTTGCGAGAGACACGGGATATTTCTTTCTCAATACAGAGAGAAGTTACTTCGCAAATGTATAGAAGAGCTATTCCGAAGTACGCTGTATGATATAATGGAGATGAATAAACAAAATTATGATATTGACTACAAGACCACGCTCAATCAAATGTTAGAGCATTATGGTATTTGTGATGCCGAGCACTCTCAATATGCAGATGCTCTTATTCGTGGTTTTTTCCGAAAAAGGAAATAACATTTGTTAATTTTTTTTCAAAAAAAGATATGAAATGATAATAAATAATAACCCAAATAATAATTTCAGAGAAATTAAAAAGATTTATATCTTTAAAAACGATGTACTGAATCCTATATATTTTTATGATAAAACAACAGACTCTCAAGATGCTATATCCGAGATAGAAACCTCTCTTATATGCGTTATTAACAATGTTATCCCTGATGATTTCCATAGAAGTATCGTTACAAAATCAATTAATGGTAATATATATTATGAAGTAAATATATCTATTGATTTGTACGATTTACATAAGGATAAAATATTAGAACTCAATGAGTTATTTAATAAAAAAGGGTTCGGTATATGTTATGAAACACAAGAAGAACAATATGTGATAGGCAACGAAGACGAAGCGTTAAATATTAATATCATTGACAATATAAAAGAAAATGGGCGTGGTGAAGATTATATAACCATAGCAATATCTGGGGAAACGATATATCGACCGATTATTCATACTATTATTTGATTTTATTATTTGATTAAACTGCTAATTTTCAGCAGTTTTTTTTGTCATATGATAAAATCTATAAACTTCATTTATTTGCGATAAAAGAAATTATGATAGGTTTAAACACATTTATAAATGTACCTCTCGCTATTGAAATGGAATATTTGCAAGCTATCATTCCTACGATGATAATTGAGTATAAAAACTCTGCAATTATTTCTGCAAGAGAGATAGAGATACAATTTGCGAATAGTATTAACAATCAATACGAATTAAAAAATGGTGTAAAGACGCCAGTGGTAGTTGATATTTTAGGTGCTATCACAAAGTATTCATCTTGGTCTGGCGTAGGAACCACTTATATAGGACATATTCTTCGTTCTTTGGATACAAATGATAGAGTTTCGGGCATTGTTCTTAATATTGATAGCGGTGGAGGGATGGTCTCTGGAACGGCGGAGCTCACTAATATTATTAAGAATCTGCAAAAACCGACTATTTCCTACACGAGCGGTTATCAATGCTCGGCAGCACTGGATATTGCCTCTGGGTGTGATTATCATATGGCGAGTCCTTATGCGGATTTGATTGGTTCTATCGGCACGATGTTATCTTATCAGGATTTTTCTGCGATGTTTGAGAAATGGGGAGCAAAAATATACAACTTGTATGCTCCACAATCGACGGAGAAAAACAAAGAATTCCGAGAGTTGATGAAAGGTAATGAGGAATTATATAATGAGAGATTAAAAGTTCTCGCAGATGATTTTATTACAAGGATGAAAGAAAATTATGGTTCCGACCTGAAAGACGACGGCAAGGTGTTTAAGGGGAAAACTTATACTCCGCAAGAAGCACTGGCAATTGGTCTTATTGATGAGTTAGGAACGATAGATGATGCATTAGCTAAATTTTAAAACACTTTATATATGGTAAAATATCCCAAAATCACACAGGTGCTTGGTCTGGTGGCAATAGACCTCCATTCCAACTTATTTGGCAACAAACAGCCGTTTGCAAAACTCACAGAAGAGGATTTGGCAAAAATAGAAAATGCCCTTAATGAAATCCCAAATGTGGAAGAAAAAACAAAAGAATTAAAAGAACAAGTAGAACAGCTTACTGAAATCAACAAAGCTCATCAAGAGCAAGGAGAATTGATTGCAGAGGCAGTGAAAAATGCCATTGAAACGGCAGGCTTGGAGCAACAAGAGTCTTTAGCTGAGAATATCGTATTGCTCGGTTCGAAGTGCAAAGAATACGGAGAAAGTAACGAGAGACACTCTATTGTTAATAATAATGGCTCTGAAGAACCTATCGATGGTTTAATTAATGGCTATTTTGATCCAAATGACGAACACAATAAATTCTTAAAAAACTTAATTTAAAAAATGGCAAACAACACTTTAAAAACTGACGCAATCAAAAACGAATTAGTTAGATACATTGCTACTCAACCGAAGTTGATGCAGTTGGCAGTGCTATCTCAAGATGTATTGTTGAACAAGTATTCCAGAACCATCACAAAGGTTAAGGGACACTATCCAAATGTATCTTCTTTGATGAGTAATGTGGTACAAATCTTTGAGTCTAAGAAATTTACTCCGTATGGGCAAATTTCATTCTTGAATAAGACACTCACAAACTATCATCAAAAGATCGATTTTGAACTTGACCCAGCAGAGATCTTGGGAACTTGGTTCGAGAGTGCCTACGATGAATCTAAGGGCGTTAAAGATAAGTCTATCTCTAAATTAGCGATACAAATGCTACAAGAGAAGATTATTGACGATGTTAATTACTTATCTATCCACGGGAAATATGATGCGTCGCAGAGAGGAAGTGCTACTCCTACTTTTGGGACTTCAATGGATGGATTAAATGAAGTACATAAGAAGTTGGCATCGAATACAGATAATCCAGTATTCTCTATACCAGGTGATGCTATTACTTCTTCCAATGTGGTAGATGTAGTTACTAACTTTGAGAAACAATTGCCGTCTTTGATGAAATCTAAGGTGAAAACTTTGTTTATGAGTGCTTCTGACTTGGAGAATTACCAAATTGCTTACGAAGATAGATTTGGGCAAAACAAATTCCAAGACTCAGCCACAAGAACAAGACTTGGCAAGAGAGAAATCGTGGGTCTTCCAGGACTTACTCAGGGAACAATCGTTGCTTCCGTAGATGGAAACTTACTTAAATTAATTGACGAAGTAGATAACCCAGCGTCTATCAGTGATATTCAAGTTCACGATAGAATTCTTCGTGTGTATGGAGAATTTACATTGGGATATGATTATGCATATAACCCACTTGTATATATGCATACTGCGGATGGCTCTAAACACAGAGGTCTCAATAATACAGAACTCAATAAATTGATTTATCCACAAGAAGAATTTTGAATAGATGATAGAGAAGCCTATACCAAAGGTTTTTCTATTGGATTTAGTTAATTAGGTGGAAAACCACCTGATTAACTTTATAAATAATTGATATTATGGAAGATACAAAAGTTATTACTGAAACAGAAGATACAAAGGTTATTCCTGAAACAGAAGATACAAAGGCTATTCCTGAAACAGAAGGAGTATTTGAGTTTAATGGAGAAAACTATCAATTCTCCGAAGATGCACCAGAATATATTCGTATAGATGGAGAAATACTATCTCAGCAGGAAATATCAGCGTCTGAAGATGCGTTGTTACAACTCATCGGAGGAGGAAGTGTATTAATAAAAAAAGTAAAACATTAAAAAAATAAAAATGGCTAATTGTTTTGATAATGTTCCATTTGAGAACATAGAAATTTGCCCGAATGAAGAAATTGCGGGCGGTATTACCACAAGACTATATTATGCTCCTTGTGATTATTTTGAGCGATTTGATTTGCCGACTTCTACCACTGATTTTGAAAGTCGTGTTGTACTACCACAGAGTGCTATTGCTTTCAAAGCTGGTAAAGGATGGAAGCATATCAGTATCCAAAGGGATTTAAACGAGATTAAGACTTCGCTGTTGGGGAATGTATCCAATAAGAAGTCTAAGGTAGAAACAGACTTCACTATTCCAGGTTTCAGACCAAAGGTTTTAGGATTTATAGATGCCTATAAAAACACTCCGTGCGTATATGCATTTGAAGACCTAAATGGTCAGGTGATAATTGTAGGTACGAAGAAAATCGGTGCTTACATAGAGTCCGCAGAAACAACAACTGGTAAGAAGCTGGAAGACGATTCAGGAGCTAATGTTAAGATTTCCGCAAGTGTAAAAGCGTTATTTTACAAAGGTGAAATCTCCTCTGAGGCTACCACATTGACTTCTGCACCAGCATCAAGTGTAAGGGCTCAAGTATAAAAAGTATAAATTATTGAAATTGAGAGCCTAACCGCTCTCATTTTTTTTAATAGAATAAGAAATGAATATTAATCAGCACGAAAAACTTATAAACGAATTTATCAATAGAGGGGGGAACAAGAGAGTTGTAGATGGACTTCGTGCATTTTCATTGCAAAATTATGCGAGATTAAAATATGAACTGAGCAAGTTAGGAAGTCCAGAGCCTACCGCCGAGCCAATAGTATCGGTGAAAGTTGTAGAAAAGAAAAAACATATAAGGAAGGGATTTAATGATTTAATTTCTGAATATCCACCCGAGTTGCACCCAGTGTATTCTAAAAGATTAGAATTGTGGCTCTCTATTTGTTCTCTGAAACTCCAACTTAATGAAGAAAGTAATGAGAGCAAAGCCTTTGATATACAATTGGATATATATGGGAAATTTAAAGAATTAGACCATTATCAGCGGATACTATCACACTATAAGGATACCAAGCGGATAATGATTCCTGAGACGGAAAAAAAATTCAGCAATTTATCCAATCTACAATTATTGAAGATGCAGAATAATCTTCGTGCAAGTATAACAAGAAGACAACAGACAATAGACCGCAAAGAAAAAGCATTGGGAGACAACCCAACACATAAGGAGCTGAACTCTATTAATCTGAAAAAGGAAAGGCTCCAAGAGAAAATAAATGAATTGTTTGAGTGTGAGAAATTTTTAAAAAATGAATAATATTTTATCGCCATTAGAATGGCATACAACACAACGAAAAGTGAGAGAATTGGTTCCGTGTGATTTCAACCCAAGAAGCATCACAGATACGGAGCTTAAACGCCTGAAAGAGAGTTTGGAAAAATTCAATTTGGTAGAGATACCTGTTATTGATATAGATAATACACTCATTGCAGGACACCAGAGAGTGGCTGTACTCTTTATGTTGGAGAGAGGCGAGGATGAAATAGATGTGAGGATACCAAATAGGAAACTCACAGAGGAGGAATTTAAGGAGTATATGCTCCGCTCTAATATCAATAATGGGGAGTTTGATTGGGAAAAGATAGAAGAGTTTTTCCAAGATATCGACCTTGATTTAATAGGAATGGATACGGACGCCTTTGATGATTTTTTGAGTCAGAATGCATCGCAACCACCTGAGGAAGAGGGAGATTTTGACGCTACGATATACGAAAAATATGAGACCGCAGAAGGTGATTTGTTTGAATTAAAATCCATTGATAAAGGAATTACTCATAGATTTATGTGTGGAAGTTCCACAGACTCCGAGAATTGGGATAAGTTAATGAACGGAGATAAGTTGGATTTGCTCCTCACAGACCCTCCATATAATGTTGATTATCAAGGAGGAACAAAAGATAAAATGAAAATCAAAAATGATAAGATGAGTAATGATAGTTTTCATCGTTTCCTTTATGATTTCTTTGTTAATACCTATGTTTTTTCTAAGGCAGGAGCTCCCGTTTATGTGTTTTATTCTGATTCCGAAGCAATTAATTTCCGAAAGTCAATGCTCGATGCGGGGTATAAGATTTCCGCAACATTGATCTGGGTGAAGAATTCATTTGTACTTGGTAGGTTAGATTACCATATGCAACACGAGCCTATTATCTTTTGTGAGGAGACTATTCCTGATGAGATAGAGACGCACCGCTCATTGGTGTATGGATGGAATGCAGACGGAGCTCATCCGTGGTATTCGGATAGGAAGCAAAGTTCTATTTTGAGATTTGATAAGCCACTACGAAATGCCGACCATCCAACAATGAAGCCACTTGATTTGATTGGTTATTTGATAAAGAATTCCAGCAAGCAGAAGGATATCGTGGCGGATGGATTCCTTGGTTCAGGCTCTACTTTGATAGCATCGGAGCAAAATTGGAGGCAGTGCCGAGGATTTGAGTTGGACACAAGATTTTCGGATGTTATTGTCCGCAGGTGGGTAGCTTATATGAAAGAAAATAAGTTGAAATATGAAGTACGGAGGAATGGAGTAAAACTTTCTGAAAAAGATATTGCTAAATTCAATAAAAAGTAATATATTTGCACCACATATATTACAATATTTTTTGTTTAACAAGAAGTTAAACCAAGAAGAGAAGCTCTATATTTCGGTATAGAGCCTCTTTTTTTTTATTAAAAAAAACCAGCACAAACTTCGGACAAAGAAGTTTCAGAAGCAAATAAAAAGGCATTTATTTTTTGATTTTTTTTCACTTTTTTTTATTAGTTAATTATTAGTTAAATACCTGATAATAAAGCGATTATAATTTGCAAGGAATGAAATACTTACTTACCTTTGTAGTGTAAATAAAAGGAAATCAATAAGTTATGGAACTACAAAGAATTTTGAATAGCAATATTACTAAAATTGCAAAAGGTAAGGAACTTTACTCATTAGGATATACACGCCATCAAGTGGCAGATTTGCTATGTAATGGGAATTTTGGACACGCTCATAATATTTGGAGAAAATGGGCACAGGGAGCGAATCAAATGATAGTGGAAGCACCTATATCAGTAGCAGGTTATAATTTTGTTTTTGATAGAACCTTTGGTGTGGAGATAGAGGCTTATAATGTTAATAAAACATCTTTAAAAAATACACTTAATGAATTGGGCATCAATATTGTAGAAGAATATTATAACCACGATACGAGAGGACACTGGAAGATAGTGAGGGATGCATCAATATCAGGTCATAATGCTTGTGAAATCGTAAGTCCAATATTAAAGGGTGCGGATGGATTGGAACAATTGAAGAAGGTTTGTATCGCTCTCAACAAGATAGGAGCAAAGATTAATAAAAGTTGTGGTTTGCATATCCATTTAGGTGTGAGTGATTATGATACTGATAATTTTAAAAATTTGTTGAAATCTTACATTAATGTTGAAAAAGAAGTGGATAAAATGATGCCAGCTACACGACGAGGAAATACTAATAAATATTGTAGAAGTATGAAAATGAATAAAACAGCTATATTAATGAAAAGGAAAATAGACGAGGCAACAGGTATCGAGAATTTGGCTGATAGTGTGTTCTCTGGCGGAAGGTATTTTAAGGTGAATATCCAGTGCTACCGCCGACAAAAGACGATAGAATTCCGTCAGCATAGTGGTTCGGTGCAATACTCAAAAATCAAGAATTGGATATTGATTTGTGCAAGAATGGTTGATTATGCGAAGAAGATAGGAGAATTTGATAATTTAAATACTATATTAAATGAAAGTTTGCAAGAATATGTATCAGATAGACAGGTGGATTTGGTTGCATAACCAAATCCAAACTTTTCCGTATATTTGCTCCATGAGAGTAAAATTTAAAGATAATGGCGAGGAAGTAACATTCTTAACCGCCGAAGAATTAGTTAATTATATGAGGAAAACCTCATTTGACCCTGAGGAGAATAATGCCAGCTATATGGTGGGATATGCCCGCAGGTCGGTGATTATTGCGGATGAAGATATCCGTGCTACGAGTGAGAAAGAGTTTGTGGAAGACTTGCTGAAATATAAGCACATAACGATAATAGATGGGTATTCTGCTAACTAAGAAGAACCATTGCAAACATAGAACAAAGAAAGTTCATACGCAAGTGAAAATGTAACATTTATATTGATTTTTTTACCCTCCCCCCGCACCCCACAGGTGTGGGGCTTTTTTGTCTTTTGATTTTCAGCGTAAAAGGTGTTTTATTGCCTTTATGGAATTGATGAAATTTAGTAAAGATAGCAGTTTTGCGAAGATACAAGCGAGCTATTTGGACGAGGACTCGGTTGTTCTTTCGGATAAGCAACAGAAGATAAAAGCACGCCTGAGCCACGCCTGGGCTTTGCGATTGAATAATAAATATTCTCCTCACCAGGTGATACATTTATTGATGAAGGAACACGGCATTAGCCAAGCTACCGCCTATCGAGATTATAAATGGGCAATGCAAATATATGGTGAGTTGGACTCTACGAACCTCGCAGCGGAGAGGCATATGCTCAAAGAGGCGTTTTGGAATGCCTACCAGAAGGCAGTGAAAGCGGGGAACCTTGATATGGAAATTAAGGCACTGAAAGAATACCGCTCGTTATTTAATTTTGATGAAAGTGAAAATCAAATAGACCCTAACAAGATACAAGCACACGAGTATAGGATTAATCTTGTGCGATGGGCTATACCGAAGATTGACTCTATGTTCTCTGGTGGTGTTGCCGACTTTAATAATCTTGATGTGGAAGATGTAGAATTTAAAACAATAGAAAAAGACGACGATGGGGAGGATTAGAAAAGATGTAAGTAATATGATAAAGCCTATCAAGAAGATAGAGCTCAACTTGATGCAGTATTTGGCTATATTAGCTAATCAGCGTTATGGTATTAAGAATATTAATGTAGAAGCAGGCAGGGCAGCGGGTAAATCCACTATTCTTGGTTGGTTTGTAAAAGAAGCAGTTAGGCAGATGCCACGCTCTACGGGAGTAATCGTTGGGGAAACATTTGTGCAGATAAAGACGAGGACACTGCCATCCACGAAAGAAGGTATGGAGATGTTCGGATTGTTTGAGGGATATGATTATGTTGTTGGGAGATGCGGGCAGAAGGAAGGGTTTGAGATGCCATTCCAGGCACCTGATTCGTGGGCAAATGTTATCCACTTTCGAAATGGAGCTATTGCCGTTATGGTATCGTTGGATAATCCTAACTCGGGTCGTGGTCTCAACTCGTATTGGGTAATGGGTGACGAGGCAGCACTGCTGACCTATGATAGGCTCTATAACAATGTTTTGACGACCAACAGGGCAGTGAAGCCTCAGTTTAAGAATAAGTCAATGCTCAATGCTACTATCTTTACTTCATCCGTGGCGATGACGGAGAAGGGTGCGTGGTTCACCGAGAGAGAGGAGAAAGCGAAGAAGAACCCGCAGAAGTTTGCCTTTTTGAAATTTAACTCATTGGTGAATAAACATAACCTTACCGATGGGTGGATTGAGCAGATGAGAGAGGAGGCACTCTCCCAGATACTATTTGATGCGGAGATTATGAATATCCGCCCGAGAGGTATTGCCGAGGGATTCTATGCACAGCTGAATAAGAATAGACACTATTATTCCTACCAAGATGATACAGAGATGATTGGAGAGATGACGGCAAACTTCAAGCCCAGCTGTCGCTATAACACCGATTTGGTTCGTGGTGTTCCCTTGCAGTTTAACCTTGACTTTGGTGGTCGTATCAATTGTGGTACTATTTCCCAATACTTGCATTCTCTTAATGAAGTGCGATTTATTAAGGAGTTTTTTGTGAAGACTCCGAAGAAGTTGTCTGATTTGGTAGAGCAGTTTATTGATTATTACGAGCCACACAAAGCCTCGTGTAATGTAGTGCATCTCTATCACGACCGCTCTGGATACAAGCAGGAAGCCAACTCTAAGACTACTCTTGCCGAAGATGTGGAGAATATGCTCAAGAGAGCAGGTTGGCGAGTAATCAATAAGACACCGAATACCAATAACCCCTCCCACATTGATAAATGGCGATTGATAAATGAAATGTTATCCGAACAGAATAAAGACTTGCCGATGATTCGTATCAATGAAAGTCGTTGTCCTAATCTCATTATCTCAATGGAAAATGCACCACTTACCGACAATGATGCCTTTAAGAAGGATAAATCCTCCGAGCGGAGCTATACGATACCGCAGGAACATGCCACCCACTTCTCCGATACCTTTGACTATAATCTCTACTGGCAATTCTCTCACATTATAGACTATCAATACACGAATTCTTTTTTTATCAGCAATCTAACTTAATCCTCATCTATTGGTGAGGATTTTTCATATTTCGGTGAATTTTTAAATCTGTAATTATGAGAAGGTCTAAGGCGCCTGTGCCCCAGCCAGATGCGTTTTTTAATAAAATTATTCTCTTATATCTTTATAATAATTTGATTGTCAATGTATTATATTTTTAAAAATGAGAAATAAAATAGTTTTCCGTTGTTTTTATTGATTGTCTTTGTGGGGTGGGTGTGTTTTTTGGTTATTTGTGGTATGGAAAACACTATTTTTTTAAGCGAAGTTCTGGAAAAAATGAAAAAACTCGACGAGCGAAAAAACCCCGTACCTTTCACTCTTTCGGTACGCTCTTTTAATATGCAAAACAAAATCGGCGGAAAAATTATCCGCTACGAAAACGCCACACTGATGCAACCTCCGAAAAAAATCAGCCCATCGAGGTTGAAGATAGACCGACCCTTTAAAAATCCTAACCACTGGATAAACCGCACACGGAATATCAAGACGCCCGCAGGTATCAAGAAAATACATATCATCTTTATCCACGAGTTCAATGGATTGCGAGTAATCTATTAACCCCTCCCCCGCACCCCCACGATGCCTCTTGCCGTTTGTCATTTCATAATCAATTAATTTTCAGTTTTATTGCAGAAATATTTAACTGCAATGAGGAAAATAACAAACGATATATATGCCGTGTCAGGTGGCGGTATAGTCCGTTTTTCTAATCAGCAAAAAACAAAAGAAACGCCACACTCCTACCCGAAGATATACCCCGAAACTACCGATACCGACGATTGGTGCAATTGGGGCGAGGATAACCTTTACCCTAAACGATTGATGGAGAAGGTGGAAAAAGTAGGTGCAGCCACTGGCGGACTCGAAATTCTCATCTCCGCACACTATGGCACAGGTATCAAGATTTACGAACTATTTGAAACCGAGGGCGACGCAACTTTCAAGGAGAGGATACCATCCTCCGTACCAGAAGTCTATGATTTCTTCGATAGAACGAATTTCGACCTGGTCATTTCCGATATTATTGCTGATTACGAGACCTTTGGAGTGGCATTCCCAGAGTTCATTTTGTCACCAAATGGGAATATCATCATCTCCGTAATGAGGCATAAGGCTA
>FLSB01297624.1_pt1 | contig 20832 bp, 25 predicted proteins | sample 1550551 | NCBI WGS metagenome assembly FLSB01 (sample SAMEA4031774, study PRJEB14383) | metagenome | biome: human; feature: oral; material: saliva | place: Philippines | collected 2014 | reverse complement strand
ATTTAAAAGAAAAAATCGAAGTTAATTTCTTAACTTCGATTCCAAAATATTACTCAATATCCCTAGAGTAACTTTGATTTAATCTAATAATATAAATAAATATTTAAATTTATTATATTATTTCCCCTATACTACCTTTAACCATATTATACACCTCTTACAGTTTTTCTGCAAGGATTTATTAAAAATAGTACGTATTTTCTGATAAAAATACAAAAAATAATAATTTTAAACTAAAAATTTAATATATTAATACATATAATATATTGAAACAATCAAATATCTCTAATTAAATATGAACATTATGTAAATCTTTATTAAACATATAAAAAAAGCAAGGTGAAATTCACCTTGCTTTATGTGTTTCAATTCAATTATTATTTAACAATTAGGTTAAACTAAAATAGCCTTCCTATACATATTAAAAATACTAATTTATTAGGGTTTCTTGAAAAATACACCTCTATTTATATTTAGTTTATGAATTGTTTTCGGAAAGACAACGGAAACTTAACAACAAATCTAGTACCAGTAGTTCTATAAGTTAATAAGGTATGTGCATTTTTTGTACTAACCACTTTTAAGGGCGGTTTTTTAACCGTCTTTTTAGTGAGTAATAAATACAAGTTTAACGACTATTTAATAGTTTTTTTTCGGTTTTTCACGAGATTCTATAAAGTCGTGTAAATCGTCAAATATTTTCCAGCCGAGTATTTTGTTATTACTTTCTGCTTCATTTTTATCGGCTAAACTAATTTCTACTTCATGAGCGGTTTTCGGATCTGTAAAAATTTTCTTTAATTCAAGAATGTCCCAATCAGAGTTTTCTTCGGTAGTTTTTATGTAACAAGCAACATGATTAAATTTAGGTATAAGTTTAATATACATGATATCACCTCTCTTTAATTTTATTTCATCTTTAATTTATCAAAGAAATATTAAATTGTCAATATCACATAGATTAACATGGTTAAATGTTCGCTTTTTACTTAAATATAAAGGATAATATTCAGTAAAGCACGTAATATTTGATGTTTATATCCAAAGCTATAGTATATAGTCATTATATTTAGCGTTATACCTTACATATAAATAAAAAGACTAAGAATAAACTTAGTCTTTTTATTAAGCTAGACATAAATCACTAGCTTTTTCTTTTTCTTTTTCTTTTATTTCTTTTCTTTCTTTTTCAGGTAAAAGCTTACCAATTAATTCTACGATAAGGTATTTGTTGAAATTTTTATATAGATACATTAATATACATAATTTTCTATATAATAATGTAAATTCATAAATGCCCTTTTTATTATATGTGTTATTAATTTCTTTGTTAATTTTTTCACTAATTTGTCTTTCGACAACTCGGGCAGATTGTTCAATATGTTCAAACATTAAAAGATCATAATCTTTATTAAAAATACTTTCTATAACCTTATAAAACTCTGGATAGTCGTCTTTATTTTCTTGTAATATTGTTCTATCCATATTATTTATAAAATCTATAGTATTTATAATTTCGTATTTTATTTTAGTTATTTTATAGTCTCTATAGTGCTTTATAAAAAATAAAGTTGGTATAAAAAAAAGTGTTATATACGCTACTACATTCATTTTTTCTTACCTCCTTTTAATTTCGAGTCTAATATTTTTTCTAATTGGTTTATTCTATAATATTGTTGTTTGGATTTTTCTTTATAATCATTTATTAAAGCGTTGTGTGTCTTTCTTAGTTCATTAACTTGAGTTTCAAAACCAGCTTTTATTTGTTTAAATAAAAAGCTAAAAACCCATATGATTATTATAATAACTATTAAAACTACTCCAAGAGGAATTGGATAAGTGAATTGATCTTTTAATAGTTTTAATATTTCGACATACGACACTTTTTACTCCTCCGATATTAGTCATTATATTTCAAATAATTTTACTAGCAATGTTATATGCTGTTATTTGTACTTAAATTGTACAAAATAAATTGTAGTTTGTCAAGATTTATGAATAAAAATAGGCTTACACATATAATTAATAACAATATTTAAGTTTTTATCATTAAAGTATTGTTTTGTTACGTCTTTTTTTAGGGTCTTAGAAATGTTAGGATACTTTTTTTAGGGTCTCTAAAATCTCCATATTGTTATGATTATTTAAAATATACACGCTGTATTTTACATTCTAAGCGCTCTGTTTTTATTTTGCTTGTAGTTATACCCCCTTGACCTCTTACAAGACAAATAAACGCCTTATAAAAACACCTAGTAAAATTTACTAAGTGTTTAAAATTTCCTTTATTTTTTCTTCAGTCAAGTCTTTCCATCTTAAATTGTTATTTTTTATATATTCACTTAATTTTCCCATGTCAAGCTCTGGATAAAGATTTTCAGATGCTGTATATCTACTATCTGTTGCATGTTCATCGAACTCGTATAGTAATTTGTCATCAATCATAAAAGTTACTCCTTGTAATATTTTTTAATTAGATAATTGAAAGCCTCATATTCTATTATCATTCGGTCTCCGAAAAGCACAGTATTTCGTTATGCACCTACATTATACCACTTATTCGAACAGATTTATATATTTTTGATAGTCTTCGTTTATACTTTGCATTACTCCGTTAGCATACATCTCTAAGTGAGGTAATACTCTTTGTGTATCAATTACACTAAATGCTGTAAGGTAGCTTTCTAATCTTTGAATTAATATATTAAGTGTTTCTCTTTTATCTTGAGGTACATTAACAATGATTAAATTATTTGGATCACTTGTTCCTAATTCAACTATATAATTAACTGCTAATGGATAATCTTTATATTTGTCTATGTAACGTTGGTACAGTTCTGTAGTTGGTTTTAATTCTGATAATAGTTTCAATTCGCTATATACATCACTAGTAATACTTTCTTCACTATTTTCAATCTTTTTAAGTTCTGTTTGCATTACTTCCCTTGAAATAGCTAGTAAACCTTTGTTAGTTTCGTTCAATATTCCTATCGCTCTTTGTTTTAACTCGTATAATTGTTCATTTACAAATTTTCTAGTTAAATCTTGTGATTTCACCTTTTTTTCATACTCTTCTTTTTGTTTTAAATATTCCGCTTGAATTCTGTATGATTTTTCTACTGCATTATATACTTTTGTTTTAAATTCTTTTAGTTCCATTTCTTTTAGTCCTCTACTTTCTCTAGTGTTCCTGGATATCGTTTGTTTATTAAAAAGTCTACATAATAATCATGTAATAACATTGTTTTACCTATATCTGACGAATCTGCACTATAACTTACATAATGTCCTTTATCTCTATCAGGCATAACTGTAACGAAAAATTCTGAATTTACTCTATACTTACTTATTTTATTTTCTTCACCTCTAGGTAAAAGTATCGAGCCTTTTAAGTTTTCATATTCATTATTCATTTTTAAATCTCCTTATAATAAATCTATTGTTAAATCGTCTTCTTTATTTTCTTGATTTTCTAGTTTATCAAGTCTATCTTGAATATCTTCAATTTCTGCACCTTTATAAGCAAACTCTAATATTGTTCTTGCACTTTGTACACGTGCTAAAGCTGATAAGTTTTCATTTTCCATTATATTAACCAACGTATCTACTGCACGTAGTGTATTAGCTTGTAATTTGGCTGTAGTATTCTTAATAAAATCATGCTTTAATTTTTTAAAGTGCATTTGAAAATATGGGTTTTTCAACCATCTATATGCTGTTTTTTCTGATATATTAGCCTTTTTACAGGCTTCTGATATAGTAGGTTCACTTAATAAAGCAAACATAAAATTTAGTTGTTTAGTAGTCGGTTCTTTGTTTTTTATTTTCACTCTATCAATCCCATTCATAATATATTTTTCCTTTCAATAATTCTTCTATATCTTCCCAATCGTCTTTGATTATACAATCAACTTCATTATTTTTAACAATGCGTTTTAGCAAATCGTTAGCACTTTCTTTAGTCCTACAAATAAAATGTTCTTTGCCTGCAATTATTAAATATACTTGTTCTTCGTTATATTCTCCATGATGTACAAAGATAATATAACTTCTGTTATTAACGGGTTTATTTTCTAGTTTTCTTACTCTTGTTTTTATATCTCTCATTCTGTAAATGTATGAAAAATCATGTAATTTTCTATACTTTTCCTTTCTTTTTTTTATTTAGTCTAGTTGTTCGGGTGGTTCTCTCTTGTTCATCTCTTATCCTTAATTAAATTCTACTGGTAACCATTGCTTAAATGGTCTATCACCTTTATATACTGGTAATGTTAAAATCTTACCATCTATAAAATATAATAAATCGTCCGTTGGCTTCATTGAGATCAATTTGCTATCAATTAATTCATGAATTATTCTACAGGCTTTTTCATTCCAACCATCCCAGATAACAATGTTTTCATGATATCTACATATAACCATTTTACCTTTATATTTAAAGCCAACTTTTTCAAAATACTTTTCTATCTCAACAAATGTAACATTTTTAACTTGTTTTATTATCTTCACTAAGTCTACTTTTATTCTATCAGTCTTCATTTTTTACCTCTTTTTTAATTCTTATAATTTACGCTTTATACCCCTTTATATCGCTTTATATATTTATAAAAGCGTACTTTATAAACCTTTATATAATAATGTTTTCAACATTTTTTACGCTTTACGCTTTAATTCTTTTAAAATTCTATTATTTATATATTCATATACCTACTACATACATACTTACATAACTATACTATTTATATTACTTTTTACTAATATATAAAGCGTAAAGCGTATAATATTTTATAAAATCAGTTGTATCAACGGTTCAGAATATACGCTTTATTTTTAAATTAAAAGCGTATAAAAGCGTAAAAGCGTTATTTGATTTTCCTAACGAAACCTTTTAAACCACGATTACTATATGAACGTTTTATACTTTCTGATTTTTTCCAGTTAGGTAAATTATTCATAATCTTATTAATTTCTTTAGCTTGTGCGTTACCTCTTAAATCAGTATTGTAACCTGTACCATTACCTAATAAGAAACATAGCTCATTAGTTGTAATATCCATTATTTGGGTTTGTTGTGGAAATCTAAATTTACTTTTACCAAAAGAAACATAATCATTTACATGGTTATAATATTTAAACCTACTACCATCATTAATTAAATAATCATGCCAATTATTAGGTACATACATTTCTAAAATGCTGTTAACACGTTCTTCCAACGGGTTAAAGTCTAACGCTCCACTTGATAACTTTTCCATATACTGCTTTGTTTCATCTGATATTAAGAGATTTTCTCCGTTTTTATACCATTGATACACTTCACTCCATAATTGTAAAATGTAGTTGTTGTCTAAACTCCATATTGTGTTTTTAATCTTATCTTTCTCACAATACATAAGCCAGTATCTACGGTTTCCAGTCCTATCTTTTAATATTTCCTTGTTGTTGGTAGTCCCTAAGACTGTAAAGGTTCTAGGATAATCATTAGGATCAGTACTATATTTTTTACGTACTGTATCTTTTGTAGCACTTAACCACGCTTTAAAGGTATCACTATCAGTTTTTTCCATTGTACTGAGTTCAGATAATTCAACAAGCCACGTTCTCATAACCTTGAATGTTGTTTCATCACTTAATTTATCAGTTATGTCAGTATAGTAACCTAACGATAACCGTTGTAATGTTGTACTTTTCCCTATGCCTTGCCCACCCTGTAGGATAATCATTTCATCAAACTTTACACCGTTATTAAATACCCTTGTTAAACTTGCTAATAACCATTTTCTAGTACACTCACGATTATAAACATCGTCTTCAACTCCTAAAACATCTATAAAAAAGCTTTCTGCTCTAGGTATTCCATCCCACTCAGTAGATAGTATTTTACTTTTTATAGGGTGGTATCTACATTTATCACTAGCACTAACAATTGCTGTATCTAAGTCAATGACTTTAGCTTTAAATTTAAACCTTTTTTCTATCTCTACTCTAAGTAGTTCTTTATCTCTCTTTTCTAAGGGTTTAATCTTACCTTGTTTATCTCTAATTTCTATTACATCAGTCAATTCATTATATGCAATTGGTGTAATAGATAAGATAATCTTTTCTAGGTTCTCTAGGGTTTGAAATACTTTACCATTTTCATTAGTTGTAATTTTCAAGTTTTCTTTAGTTACTGCATGAGTGAGATGTACACCTTGTTGAGTTTTTTGAAACTTACTTATAAACGTATAACCATTCTTGAAATACTCTATATTGCCATTAGCTCGGGTTATTTCTCCGTTAAGTTCTTTAATGTTATCTTCTTTCCATTCATCGTTATTTAAAGCTAATAACTCGATACATTCAATAGCTGTTTCATATTCAATTTCACCAGTAACCACGCTTTTAGCTATTACAGTTAAACAGGATATGTAATTATTATTTCTTTCTTGTAGATTATTTTTCTCATTCTCAATATACTTTTCCATAATAGAAATAGCTTGATCATGTGATATTTGTTTTATTGGTTCACTAGCATACGTGGTAATAACTTTCTTTTCTTCTTTAACTGCTTCTTGTACTGGATAAGATAAACCGTCTAAGTGTTTAATACTTACTCTTTCTTTCCCTTTAACTGCAATAGGTAACCCTTGAGGTTGCGACCACTCGTAACTTTTAGGATCGTAAATTACACCTACTAGAGCCATAACGTGCTGTATAGTCGGTTTATATTCATCTTTGAGTATATCTCTACTAGGTTCTAATACAAGCCTTAAACGTGGGTTATCTGGTTTATGTGAGATAGTTGAGTATAAAACATATTTATAGCTTGCTAACTTCTCTTGTATGATGTCTTGTACCTCTTGAGATGTTAAACCAGTTTTCTCTATATCTATTATTATTAAATCTCTTGAATTTAAGTTACTATTATTCCTTGTATAACTTCCATTTTTATTAGGTTTTACATCTCCACTTAAAAACTGAAAAGATTTATCTGATTTATACTTTTCTAAGTCTTCGTTTTCACTCACAACATCAAAAGGTGTATTTGCTAAGGCTTCTAAAGGTATATTAAAACTATGTTTAATCAACTTTAACGTACTGGTATTTAAACCAATTTGTCTATAGATCAAATTACATCACCTCATTTTGTTCTAAGTTGTGACGCAAGTCGTCTACATCTTCAAAGAATACTTCTTCAAGTACTGGTATCATTTCACTAATAGAGGTGATAAAATTTTCTTTGAACTGTTCTAATAACTCAACATCACTAGGTACTTGTTCACCATAATTCTTTAATACAGTAAGGTTTATTACTGCACCTCTTACCTTTGTTTCAATTTCTTCTAGTTTTTTAATTTGGTCTACTGTTTTCATTTTTATTATCTCCTTATATTTATTAATTTATAAAACTACTGGTACTGTTTTCTTATCTTGTTTTTAAATTATTCAGTATCTCGTTAACATCTTCTATATCAAATAGATGTTTATTACCTAATACTGCATATTTTAAACCGTGCTGTTTTAGTAACTCCATGCTTGAACTTCCTATACCTAAGAATTTTTGTAACTCAACTCTTGTTAGATACCTCTTGTATGGTGTTATCTTTTCAAGTCGGTTTGTAATAACTTCATCAATCAAAGTATTTAATTGATCTTTAATTTTTTGGCTTTGTGCTTCTGATAAAACTACTTCCATGTTCTCACCCTCCTTAATAAATGCTATCCATTATCATAACTATTAAATAAGTTAATACTGTTATGAATGGTATAAATACCACTGCACAACAAAACGTATTAATGTATAATTCTTTGTTTTCCATTTTGTTAAGTCCTTTCTTGTGTTATAATGAAAGAAAGTATTTTTTATAAATACTTATCTTTAAACCTTTTAAGTATGCTGATTTGGTCGTTAGGTACTTGAAAGGTTTTTTATTTCGAACAAATCGAACTATAAATTTAAAAAAATAAACTATCAATTGTTTCACCAGGAAAGTATTCCTTGAAAAAGTTCAATAGTGTTACTTTTTCTTTGTCAGTAAACGCTACTAACATTCTTTCTTTACGTCCATATACAACATGATGTATATTAAGTAATTCACTCATTTCTTTTTGTGTTTTACCTAATGCTTGTCTATAAGAACGCACTCTACTTATTTTTATAGGTTGCATTAAATCATCTCCTTTCGCATTTATTTCGAATTTATCGAACAACTATATTTTATACCTATTTTTTATACTAGTCAAGTATTAAATTAAATTTTTTTCGAAAAAACCGAACTTTTTTATTTAATTTTTATTAATAACAGTGTATAATTTATTGTATAATGATATTAGAGGTGAAAAAATGAAATTCAATATAGATAAAAATAAATTAGGTCATCGTATTTTCAAAATAAGAAACAACATGAATTTAACTTTAGATGAATTCGGAAAAATTATAAATGCTAGTAAAAGTAGTATTTCAGAATGGGAAAAAGGAAAAAATGTTCCTAATCGAGCAAGACTTGAAATTATAGCTAAAAAAGGAAATATGACTGTAAACGAATTATTATATGGTTCTATAGATGAGTTTTTAGAAAGTAATATTGATGTACTAATAGCAAATAGTGATTATCCTATTAAGTTATCAAATAAAGAACTGCATATTACTTACAGGCAAGTCTTTTCTAGCTATATTCGAACTAGGTTAAAGGAAACTCCATTATTTCAAAACGGTATAGATCCAATAGAAAATATTGATACTTTATGTAATTTAATTACTTCATTCATCAAAGAATATATTCAAATAGATATGAAAAATATATATGATATTCTTATACAGCATAAGAATACTACAATAGAGGTTTTAAAGTCATTTCCAACAAATGCTGATATACAAGTATTTAATATTTCTGAAGAAATGATAAATATTCTATATGAGTATGATACCTTAATAGAATATTTACCTAAGATGAATAACACTAAAATTGTAAATAATTATTTACTGCTAAAACATTTACGTACTATTGTTATCAAACAATCTAAAAACAATAAACTAAACCTTGTAGATAGAGTAACGCTATATATTTCACTTTCTGATATTGTTACAAATGATATTAACTTACATACTGAAAATTACATTGGTTTTGATTTTCTATTTAAAGAAAGTACATTTATAGAAAATAAATATAATATTAATAATTATGATATTATTGTGGGGCTTAAAATCGAACAAGAAAATAGCTTATTCTATTTAGCAAACTATCAAGATATAACTGATGTACCTTTAAATACAGAAGCTAAATATTTCATCTTAAATCATGATAACACATATCAAATAAGTAAGATTACTGAAATACCTGACTGCAAATATATAGCCCCTATTATAGGTAAATTAGAATAATTAAAAAATATGAGGTGAATTATGGTAAATAGTAATCAAAATAAAACAATATCATATATATTAAATGAATTATGCAACAACAGTTTGTCTATAAATCAGATTATTAAACTTCTAAATCAAATAAACATTGAGAAAATGCCACTTGTAAAAAAGAGTTTAGGTTCTCTTAATTTATATGCATTACTCAGTATTAAAGCTAATATAGAAAAAGTTGATAAAGTAAATTTTCTAAACGATCAAATAATCATTAAAATAAAAGGTTACTCCTTCATTTTAAATAGTGTAGTTAAGAACACATTGATTTTCATGATAGCTACCGTTTCTCCATTTTTGATATTTATATTTAATAAATTTATATTTTCTACAGAGAAATTTATATTTTCTACAGAGATTGGTGTACATTTTTCTGAAATAAAACCAGCTTTATGGGTATCGTTTTCTGAAATTTTAATAACTCCTTATCCTTTTCTATATTTGATATTAACCTTTGCGCCTATATTATTTAATGGAGTTTTATTTTTCGCACTATTGTTAAGTTTTTTTGTATTTTTACTATTAATTTTTGGAGTATATACATTTAATGAAGCTAAATTTAATGACAAGGAAACTAGTAACCACTACAAAATATTACTCTATTTGATTGATATTGAAATTGATAAAAAAAAGCACCAGTAAAAAATACTAGTGTTTACGTGGATTTAATAAAAATGAAAAAATATAAACTTTTCCATTACGTGAAAGTCTATATACACTACACCATATAAATGCTGTAATATCAATATTTTTAAAATCATAAGCCATTTAAACGGCTTATAAGCGTTCTAATTATTAAAAGGTGTAAAATTACCTTGCCCACCCTTTAAAAGTCTTACCACGTCCATTATATGATGTGATTTTTAACTAATCATTTATTAATTTATAAAACTACTGGTACTAGTGAAAGGATTGATAAAAATGATTAAAGAATACATAGACAATAAAGACAATAAAAAATACTATGAAATAAAAAATCACTACATAGGTAAAGATGTTTTTACTGGTAAGGAAAAAAGAATATCAAAAAAAGGTTTCAGAACTAAAAAGGACGCTGAAAACTACTGCATTAAAGTAAAACATGACTTTTTAAACGGTTGTGTGTTTGATAGTACAAATACAACATTTGAGGATTTATACAACCTTTTTAATGAACAGTATAAATATCAAGTGAAAGAAAGTACTTATTACACACACAAGACAATATTTAAAAACATTTTAGTTAAATTTGGTAAATTAAAAATAAAAAATATTACTTTACCACTTTGCCAAAAATATTTAAACGACGTATCAGAAGACTATACAAGAGAATATGTAAAAAACATAAAAGCCAAAATAGGTATGGTGTTAGATTATGCTGTTAAAATGGGGTTATTAAATACCAACTATATGAAACTAGCAAAAGTACCAAAAAAGAAAGATGAAAAAAAGAAAAACTATTATACTAAAAGTGAGTTACTAGAGTTTTTGAATATAGTAAAAGATAACTCTACATTAGATATATATATAGCTTTTAGGTTATTAGCTTTCACTGGTGTTAGAAAAGGTGAACTAGCTTCTTTAACATGGAAAGATTTTAATTTTAAAGAAAATACATTAAGTATAAATAAAAATATGATCAATGTAGACGGAAAAACAATTATATCTGATACAAAGACAACTGCAAGTAATAGAGTTATCTTTCTTGATAAAGAAACAGTAGATATTTTATTGAAATATAGAAAACAACAAGGCTTTATACCTTTAGAAACTTCTATATTCCCAATTAATATGTACTGGATAAATAATTCATTAAGAGCCATTTATAAGGCTTATCCTAATTTAAGAAAAATATCTATCCATGGTTTTCGCCATACTCACGCTACTTTATTGTATGAAAGTGGTGTTAATGTGAAAGATATATCAGAAAGATTAGGTCACTCAGATATAAACATCACATTAAATATATACACACATCTTACTGAAGTTAAAAAGAAAGATACATCAGATTTATTTGCTAAATACATGAGTGTATAACAAAAAACGAAAACAAAACGGAAACAGAAAAAAGAAAGCCTTGATTTATCAAGGCTTCTTAATCATTACTTATATTATTTAACGATTGAAGTTACAACACCTGAACCTACAGTACGTCCACCTTCACGAATTGAGAAACGAGTTCCTTCTTCGATCGCGATTGGAGAAATAAGTTCTACATTGATTGATACGTTATCCCCAGGCATTACCATTTCAGTACCTTCTGGTAAAGTAACTACACCAGTTACGTCAGTAGTACGGAAGTAGAATTGAGGACGGTAGTTTGTGAAGAATGGAGTGTGACGTCCACCTTCTTCTTTAGATAATACGTACACGTCAGCTACGAATTGAGTGTGTGGAGTGATTGTTTTAGGAGCTGCTAAAACTTGTCCACGTTCGATATCTTCACGAGCAACACCACGTAATAATGCACCGATGTTATCTCCTGCTTCAGCGTAATCTAATAATTTACGGAACATTTCAACACCTGTTACAGTAGTTGAAGCTGGTTCTTCAGTTAATCCAACGATTTCTACTACGTCTCCAACTTTAACTTGTCCACGTTCAACACGTCCAGTAGCAACTGTACCACGACCTGTGATTGAGAATACGTCCTCAACTGGCATCATGAATGGTTTAGCGTTATCACGTTCTGGAGTTGGGATGTACTCGTCAACTGTTTCCATTAATTCGATAATAGCTTTTTCTGCATCAGCATCTCCTTCAAGAGCTTTAAGAGCAGAACCTTTGATTACTGGTAGTTCATCTCCATCGAATCCGTATTCAGATAATAGTTCACGAACTTCCATTTCAACTAATTCTAATAACTCTTCGTCATCAACCATATCACATTTGTTTAAGAATACAACAATTTTTGGTACTCCAACGTTACGAGATAATAGGATGTGCTCACGAGTTTGAGCCATTGGTCCATCAGTAGCAGCGATTACTAAGATAGCTCCGTCCATTTGAGCAGCACCAGTGATCATGTTTTTAACATAGTCAGCGTGTCCTGGGCAGTCTACGTGTGCGTAGTGACGGTTTGGAGTTTCGTACTCGATGTGAGAAGTGTTGATTGTGATACCACGTTCTCTTTCTTCTGGTGCGTTATCGATTGAAGCGTAGTCTTTAGCTTCTCCACCATAAGTTTTTGCTAATACAGTAGCGATAGCTGCTGTTAAAGTAGTTTTACCGTGGTCAACGTGACCAATTGTTCCAATGTTAGCATGTGTTTTACTACGGTCAAATTTTTCTTTTGCCATTTTAAAAATGTCTCCTTCAAGTTAATAAAATTTTATTTTTTTTAATTAGTCACATAGCATTCTATGATAACTATATTTTATAATGTTACAACAAAAATTGCAACTATAAAGAATAATTTTTATTATCCTTTATTTTTTTTGATAATTTCTTCAGAAATTGATTTAGGTACTTCTTCGTAGTGGTCGAATACCATTGAGTAAGTACCACGTCCTTGAGTTGCAGAACGTAGAGAAGTTGCATATCCGAACATTTCAGATAATGGTACTGAAGCACTTACTACTTGAGCGTTACCACGAGCTTCCATACCTTCAACACGTCCACGACGTGAAGTGATATCACCCATGATATCTCCTAAGTATTCCTCAGGCATAACAACTTCAACTTTCATGATTGGTTCTAAAATTACTGGGTTACATTTTTTAGCAGCTTCTTTAAGAGCTAATGATGCAGCAACTTTGAACGCCATTTCAGATGAATCGACATCGTGGTATGATCCATCGAATAATTTAGCTTTAACGTCGATTAATTCGTATCCAGCTAATACCCCATTTGCCATAGAGTCTTTTAATCCTGCTTCTACTGCTGGGATGTATTCACGTGGAACTACCCCACCAACGATAGCATTTTCGAATTCAAATCCTGCACCTGGCTCATTTGGAGTGAACTCAATCCATACGTCCCCGTATTGTCCACGTCCACCAGATTGACGAGTGAATTTACCTTGTACTTGTGCAGCTTGTTTGAATGTTTCACGGTAAGATACCATTGGAGCACCTACTGTACATTCAACTTTGAATTCACGACGCATACGGTCAACGATGATGTCTAAGTGAAGCTCACCCATACCTGCGATGATAACTTGTCCAGTTTCTTCATCAGTTCCAGCACGGAATGTTGGGTCTTCTTCTTGTAATTTTTGTAAAGCTGTAGACATTTTATCTTGGTCAGCTTTTGATTTTGGTTCAACTGAAAGTTGGATAACTGGTTCTGGGAATTCCATTGATTCAAGAATAACTTCGTTTTTCTCGTCACATAATGTGTCCCCAGTTGTAGTATCTTTAAGACCAACAGCCGCAGCGATATCACCAGCATAAACTTCAGCGATTTCGTTACGAGTGTTAGCGTGCATTTGTAGGATACGTCCTACACGTTCACGTTTACCTTTAGTTGAGTTTTTAACGTATGAACCAGATGATAAAATACCTGAGTACACACGGAAGAAAGTAAGTTTCCCTACGAATGGGTCAGTCATAACTTTGAAAGCTAGGGCTGAGAATGGCTCTTCGTCAGAAGAATGTCTTTCTATTTCTTCATCAGTATCTGGATTAATACCTTTAATAGCAGGTACGTCTAATGGAGATGGTAGGTAATCTACTACTGCATCTAGCATTGGTTGTACACCTTTATATTTGAAAGCTGATCCACATACTACTGGGAAGAATTCTACAGATAATGTAGCTTTACGAATTGCAGCTTTAAGCTCGTCAATTGTAATTTCTTCTCCACCTAAGTATTTTTCCATGAAGTCTTCATCGAATTCTGCAACAGCTTCGATAAGTTTTTCACGGTATTCTTCAGCTTGATCTTGATAATCAGCTGGGATTTCTTTTACAACAAGATTTTCCCCAACGCTACCTTCGTTGTAGATTGCTTTCATCTCAACAAGGTCGATTACACCTTCGAATAAATCTTCAGCTCCGATTGGAAGTTGAATTGGGTGTGCGTTAGCTTGTAATCTGTCGTGGATTGTTCCTACAGAATATAGGAAGTCAGCTCCTGTTTTATCCATTTTGTTTACGAATACGATACGAGGAACTCCATAAGTTGTAGCTTGACGCCAAACTGTTTCTGTTTGTGGTTCAACACCTGATTGCGCATCTAATACTGCTACTGATCCATCAAGTACACGAAGTGAACGTTCAACCTCAACTGTGAAGTCTACGTGTCCCGGTGTATCGATGATGTTGATACGGTGGTTTTTCCACTCAGCAGTTGTTGCAGCAGATGTAATAGTGATACCACGTTCTTGTTCTTGTTCCATCCAGTCCATTTGAGAGTTACCATCGTGAGTATCTCCAATTTTGTGGATTTTCCCAGTGTAGAACAAAATACGCTCTGTAGCAGTAGTTTTACCTGCGTCGATGTGAGCCATGATACCGATATTACGAGTATCTTTTAAAGAAAATGCTCTAGTCATGAGTCAATTTTCTCCTTTCATAAATTTTTAAATGTTTTGAGTAATTTGTCTTTTATAGTGAAAAACTCAAGCTATAAAATAGCTTGATATTCACCCTATAATTACCAACGATAGTGAGCAAATGCTTTGTTAGCTTCAGCCATTTTGTGAGTATCTTCACGTTTCTTAACAGCTGAACCAGTGTTATTTGCTGCGTCTAAAATTTCATTAGCTAAACGTTGTTCCATAGTTTTTTCTCCTCTTAAACGAGAATAGTTAACTAACCAACGTAGACCTAATGTAGTTCTTCTTTCAGCACGTACTTCTACTGGTACTTGGTAGTTAGAACCACCAACACGACGAGCACGAACTTCAAGAACTGGCATAATGTTGTTTAATGCTTCTTCGAAAACTTCCATAGCATCACGTCCTGATTTTTCTTTAATTAAATCAAACGCTGAATATAAAATTCTTTGTGCTGTACCGCGTTTCCCATCTAGCATTAATTTGTTAATCAATTTTGTAACTAATTTTGAGTTATAAATTGGATCTGGCAAAACGTCACGTTTTGCAACTGGACCTTTACGTGGCATAGTGTCTGCCTCCTTTCACGAATTCTTTTTATCAAATTTTATCTTTTATTATTTTTTCTCTTTTGGTCTTTTAGCACCGTATAGTGAACGTCCTTGTTTACGGTCGTTAACTCCAGCAGTATCTAAAGCTCCACGGATGATGTGGTAACGTACCCCTGGTAAGTCTTTTACACGTCCTCCACGAATAAGTACAACACTGTGTTCTTGTAGGTTGTGTCCGATACCTGGGATATATGCTGTTACTTCGATTTGGTTTGATAAACGAACACGTGCATATTTACGTAAAGCTGAGTTAGGTTTTTTAGGTGTCATAGTCCCAACACGAGTACAAACTCCACGTTTTTGTGGTGAAGAAATGTTAGTTTCTTTCTTTCTTTGAGAGTTATAACCTTTGTTAAGTGCTGGTGAATCTGATTTCGATACTTTTGATTTACGAGGTTTACGAACTAATTGGTTAATAGTTGGCATTTTCCTGATTTCCTCCTTTCCTCGATACTTTGTGAATCACCTATCCAGGTGTATCACATTTTTAAATTTTTTATAAGCCTTAGTGGCTTTACACAGAGTGCCGTAACACTCACGTACTAAATAATACCACTTTTATTTTTTCTTGTCAACACTTTTTTTAAAAAATTTTATATCTTTTTTCACTTGCTATTATCATATTCTATTTTTACACTTAACCAGGTGTTTCATTCTACTAATGTAAATAAACACTTCCAGGTATATCACAATAGTATTTTTAATAAACTATTCCAGGCGTTTCATTTCCAAGTTTAAATTTTATTATTTGTATAGAAATAATTAAATTATACTCTTGTTAATTAAAACGATTACATGTATAATATAACTACAGATAACATTGGAGGGATAGTTATGATAGAAATTAAAAATCTTACCGTGAAATTTGATGCAAAGTGCGCTGTTGATGATTTAAGTTTTACCATTAATGATGGAGAAATATTTGGTCTTATCGGGCATAATGGTGCAGGTAAATCTACTACAATCAAATCTTTGGTTAGTATATTAGAACCTACTTCTGGAGAAATTTATTTCAATGACCTACTTTTAAAAAATAATAGATTAGAATGTAAAAGACAAATTGGCTATGTACCTGATTCACCTGATATGTTTCTTACATTATCAGCCTTTGAATATTGGTCATTAGTCGCTAGCATATACGAAATAGATAATAAAACAAGAGATGAAATTCTTAACAGGTACTGCAAATTATTTAATATGATAGGCGTTGAGCATCAGGAGATTAGTTCCTTCTCTCACGGTATGCGACAAAAAGTATTCGTAATTGGCGCCCTATTATCAGAACCTAAGTTCTGGATTATGGATGAACCGATGACTGGATTAGATCCACAAGCTGCATTTGACTTAAAAAACTTAATGAAAGAACATGCCACTAAAGGAAATAGTGTTCTATTTTCTACTCATGTCTTGGAGGTCGCTGAACATCTATGCGACAGAATAGGTATCCTCAGCAAAGGAAAACTAGTTTTTATCGGTACACTTAACGAGCTTAAAGAACAATTTGAGGGAGACAATTTAGAAGAAATTTATCTTAATATAGTAAAAAATTCAAATTCAAATATTTTAGGTGGTGATTAAATATGAGATTCAATGTAATTAAAGAATTATTTTTAACGAATCTACTTTATAGTTTTTCACCTCAAAGAATAAAATACAGAAAAAAATTTAGTGAAAAGAACGATATAAGACATAATCTTTTTAAAAATTTGTTAATAATGAATTTAGTCAATTTCTTAAATATTTTATTTGTATTTTCAATATTTTCATATGGTTTCAACTTTTCCGGCCCAGGATATCGAAGTATACTTTTCTTTATTTTATTAATGGTGTTTATTCAAATTTTAAATAATTTTACCAATATGTTTTATGAAAGTGATGATACATTGGCAATTATTCATTTACCAGTTACAGGGGCTGAAATATTTTTTAGTAAATTGTTCACTCTACTTTCACTAGTTATAAGTAATTTTATTCCATTAATAGTTATAAACTTGATTATTGGATTAAATGCAGAATTTTCAATTCAAAAATTTTTATTCGTCTTAGTATATAGTTTTGCATTTATTATTACTTTAATATGTTCTATAATGACGATACTTTCATTTATTACTTATATCCCAAATTTCAAGAAGAATAAAGGAAAAGTTAATGCAGCTACAATCTTGATTGCAGTGATAGTTTTTACGGCGGGTATATTTGATTTTGCTCGTGTTACTAAAAATATTGGTTCTGAATATTCAGGAGATATATTTTTAAATATACTCGTATTAGATATTTCTAAGACTTATACTTATTTAATAATAACTATAATCCTAGCAGTTATCTCGTTCTTTACTACTTATGTATTCGTAGTAAAAAAATACATGAAGGACTTATATAGAATATCAGGTAGTACATATACATCTAGTTCTAAAACTGTAAAAATTAAAGAAAATACTAATAGCACATCAACTACACTATTTTCTAAACTAATTAAGAGAAATGTAAAGCTATTGTTAAACAGTACAATTTCGTCAACTGTATTTACTAATCTTCTTATCACGCTTGGTATATTTATAATTCCAATTATAGAAATTAGAAAGCACGGGGGTATTACACTACCACCTATATTCTATCCAGTAGCTATGACTATAGGATTTACATTAGCATTGTACATTAATTCTAATCCTATGAATTTTACAAGTATAGCAATATCACTAGAAAAACAAGATTACTATTTTTTAAAATCTCTGCCATTAGATTTTAAAAAATATCTAAAAATTAAATTAGCAATAGCTACCTTATTACAACTTGGATTTGGATTATTTGCTCTGATTGTGATGCTAGTTATAACTAAAACATCAATTTTATTAGCAATTGTAACTATAATATCTTACATTATTTCAAGTCTTGTCTTTTCTTTCTATAGTTATACAAGTGACTATAAAAAATTATATCTAAATTGGAACACTATCACAGATTTAGTTAATCGTAGTTCGATGAATCAAGTCCTATTAACTATTTTAGCTTTCGGAGCTATTTTATTATTAGTACTACTTAATGTCGTGACATTTTTCTTAGTCGCTATGCTGCCATCATCAGCAAATATAGTAGGAATAATATATTCTCTAATATTAATTATATTGTTGATTCTTGCAACAAGAAAATTAAGAAAAAATGTATTCGATAAAATATATTCATAAAAAAATATAGCGAGAGGGACTCAACAAAATCGATTTTTGAGTCTCTCTCTTTTATCTTATTCTATTTCCCTATAATAATCACTGTCTATTTCTCTATAAGGAGCTATATCCTGAACATATTCTAATACTCCTTGAAATTCACCATTTTCATCATAAACACCTGCATAAGTAACATGAACAAACTTTCCTCTTGATTCTGATTTAAACCACATTTCATACTTGTCTTTTTTTCTATCTCGCAAGTTCTTCATTATAGTTTTAACTTTCTCTAGATACTTAGGTGGATGACATAGTTCTACATTTCTACCTACTTGTCCTGGCGTACGTTTGAAAATCATCTCTTCTTCTGAACAATGATCATTATAATATTGAAAAACCTCGTCTTTATTAACAAAGGTAATTTCCATCGGTAAATGATTTAATATTAAATCGATTTGATTTAATGATAAATAACCATTTCCAATTTTCTGAGGTGTTTCCCTATTGAAAGTCTCTTTTTTAACTTCTTTCGGTTTATAGGTAATAGTAAACTCTCCTTCAGGAGTTTGAATAATTTTTGTTAATTCCCCTTCTGTAGCTTCTATTACTTCACTATCAACGCTAGTAATTTTCGTTTCAAAATCTTCTCTATGAGGAATCCACTCTTCTTGAGGTCGAATTATTGCATAACCATAAGCATCACTGTCTTTAGCGATACTCAACCAATCATCTTGAGTAAATGTTTCTAATAATATCATCAGGAGAATCGACTCTTCTTTAAAGATCATTTCTTCAAATTCTTTAACAAAAACTTCAAACTTTTCTTTGACGACAGTTATCTCTGCATTAGGTAGTTTTTCCGCTTCTTCTTTAGCTAATTCGAATAAATCTCTTATTTCATCATCAACACCCCACATAACCTTTGGTGGTGCATCGTGACCATATCGCTCCATTATAGGAAACATCAATTCTTCTTTACGTTTGTAATGAATATCAAATTGCCCTAATAATTGCAACTGACGAAGCAATCCTTTTAAAACAGCTTCTTCTGTGTCACCATCATCGAGCTTAGCATAGTTATCTAGAATTCGACGAACCCGAATAATTGCAGCTCTTAAAGCTAAATTTTCCTGTTTAAACACTTGTACAGGATGTCCTGGATGCTCACTATCTTCAACTTCTACAGTTTTTATCGCACCTTTAAATAAATTAGCATGTACATTACATAACTTCATAACATCTTCAAAAGTTACGCCAGAATCTGAATTCATAAGCTCATGCTCCATTAAAGATATCTCAATAGCAGATACTCCAGAAAAATGCTCATCAAATTCAGCTTGTACTGATTCTGCAGGTTCTCCATTATGAAGTCGTAATAATATATCTCGTAAAACTTCAATTCTCTTTGTAGCCATTAGTCTAGTCCTACTACTTCATATCCGTTAGCTTCTAATGTAGCAATAATTGTTTCAAGTTTAATTCCTGCCAATTTCGAACCCATTCTAAGTGAAGTCTTTCTACCTACAGTATTTCTCATAATTGGATTAGCCAAAGGCTTAAATCCTAAATCTACTAAAATATCCAATACTTCTGGATGCTTATCAACAACTTGTGCAACTGGTATACTCACATCAATAATATTATCCATTTCTCATTCCCTCACTACCTTATATTGTTAATACAATTATACCACAAGCCATTGATAATCGCTATCAAATTAAAATGATAATATAAAAAGATGTAACTTAAAAATTTTCTCTAAGTTACATCATTAATATTACTTTATAATTTTTATTTCTTCGAAACTAATCACAATCTGATAAAGAACTTTTATTATAAATTATTTCTCCACTCAAGAAGTTTTTCTACATCTTCTTGTTTAATATAATCACTTGCTACCGCTTCTTCGATTAAGTAGTTATAGTTAGTTAATGTATGATACTCTACCTTATCTGCTGCAAAGGCATCTTGTGCTTTTTTAAGTTCATAACTAAATATTGCCACTACTCCTAAGACTACTGCTCCTGCTTCCTCTAACGCTTTAGCTACTTTTAATGAAGATAATCCAGTTGAGATTAAATCTTCAATAATAACGACTTTTTGCCCTTCTAGTAATCTTCCTTCGATTTGATTTGTTTTCCCATGTTTTTTAGCTGAGTCCCTAACGTAAATCATAGGTAAATC
>FLSB01001895.1_pt2 | contig 20854 bp, 24 predicted proteins | sample 1550551 | NCBI WGS metagenome assembly FLSB01 (sample SAMEA4031774, study PRJEB14383) | metagenome | biome: human; feature: oral; material: saliva | place: Philippines | collected 2014 | reverse complement strand
AGGTTGTATCTATGTACGTGTCCGTGTAAGACGGCCCTGGGAAAAGCAGGGCAGTAGAAGATGGAGGAGTGAAACGACGACAGATTCACTGCATCGCTTTCTTCCGAACGTAAGATTTACCGAACTGCGAAGCAGAGAAGGAAAATCCACAGTGAGGAAGCAAGTAGGGCCACCGTACAGTAATTAGACCTAAGCGACGCATACGTCCATTGCATCAGGTTCGACGAAGCCCTAAAGAGTGTACCGTACATTAAACTATTGTATTATATATTGCCATGGGCGAGTGTGATAGGAAGCCGCGGCTAGTGGTAGATAAGAACTTTACAAAACGGTAACGCGGCACAATATGCCAATGTTACCGAACCGTAAAGCCGTTGAGTAAGTCCAAATACATGTAAATTAATGATTTTATGTAGATATACTGAGCCAATGAATCGTAAACTATTTGAGTTACTTTAAATTATGTAACCTATTTTAAATATAAACCCCCTATAAGCCACGTTAACCAGCTCATAGGGGTTCTTTTTATACTAAACTAATCTTCACTTGTTTATCTAAAGCAAATGCAATTTTACACATAGTACTTAAACTTGTATTGGCACCTTTTTCTATACGGGCGATTGTAGACTGTGGAACTCCAGATTTTTTCGCTAAATCACGTTGTGTTAGTCCTGCAGCCTCTCGTGCTTTTAAAACAGCTAAGGCATTTTCTAATTTAGCTTTTTCCTCTAAATAACTTTCTGTTAAAGTAGGATTATTTCTATCTTTCTCAAATATCTTATCTAATGGTTTTAGTGGCATAATATTCCTCCTCAAATTCTTGTTTTATCTGTTTAGCTTTTATTATTTCTTTCGTCGGTGTTTTTTGGGTTTTCTTAGTAAATCCATGTGTAATAATATATTGATTATTTCTAATGTGAAAATATAAGGCTCTTTGAATGTTCGAAGATATTTTTGATCGTATCTCGTATATTTCAGAATCCAATTTTTTTACCCATTCAAGTTGTATTGCTGGATGTATGCCTGCTTTTTCAATCATATCAATAGTGGCACGTAACTTATTTCTATCTTTAGTAGGGAGTGAGTTATAAAACTCTTCAAACTCGTTATGACCATTTGGCCTAGTATAAGATATAAACTTAGGTTTCTCCATCCCAATCCTTCTTTCTTTAATGATAGCATATATGCTATCAATCTTCAATTTTAAATAGTTTTATATACTGTAAATTCTTACCTTAACTATATAGATAAGAAGGCAATATTTTGTAGCTCAAAGATGTAATGAGTAGATTATTTTACTCTTGTAATCACTATTCAAATCTCATGGTCGTTAAGTATCTTTCAAGGTCTATGAAAAGAAGAAATCAAGTTGTATCATTTATTGTTATAAATTAAACGTCAGGGATTTAAATAATAGTATCTTTACTAGATTTATTTACGAGGAATATAGGGGGTAATAAGCTTTTAACGTTTTTATTTTTTAGCTTATTCTTATCTATAATTAGCATTAATCAACGTGCTTTAGGATACATCTTTTTTTTATAGCTATGTTATACTAAGGTTTATACTATACTTTCAATGGAGGTTTTATGTCTAAAAAAATTGCAGTTCTCGTCAATGAGGATACAATGCAGCGCTGTTCTTGCGGCGGTTGTTTAAAAGCATTTATGAATAAAGCAGATTCTTTTGAGCGTTATGCTGATGAGGAGATTGAGTTGGTCGGTTTCACGCATAGTGGTGGCGATCTAGCTAAGAAAATTGAGTCTTTCAAGAAAAAAGGTGTTACTACGGTTCATCTTTCTACCTGTACTCGTGGTAAGAATGAAAATTATGAAAGCATCGCAGAGCAGTGTGCCGAGGCGGGCTTTGATGTAGTTGGCTATACCCATGGTGGTGCCGTTTCTAAAGATGGTAAAGAAGCGGTCGTACTTTCAGCTAAACCAGTAACATCAGATCAATAATCGTAACGATGAATCAATAGACAGTAATGACAGATGAATGATTGTTCCATTATTCATTCTATATTTACCATGAAGAGATACTATATACATAGTGTGTAAATCTAGTGTGATAATTTGTTTTATTACTATATGGTTAATCAATTTGAGAGGTTGAGAGAATGAACAAGAAACTTACAGCAGCTACATTATCTGTAGCGATGGCTGCGACAATGGCGCCTGCTATTATGCAAACAGCACCTGTGAATGCTGCATCTAGTGCAGTACAAACTTTGGCTGGTGGCGCTGTTGCCATGGCTTATGTATCTACTGCATTAAATAAAATGGATAATTCCGAACAAGGCCAACAAGAAAGTTTGGCACGTACTAAGGAGAAAACTGGTTACTTGAACGATAGTGCAGCACAAGCGCGCGTACAACGCATTTTGAAAACATTAGAGGCTTCGCCTAGTGTAAAGCGTTCTTATGTTGTCTATGCAAACCCTGATACAGAGTTTAATGCCTTTGCAACGCTTGGTCGCGTTATGTCTGTTAATAAAGGTGCATTGGATACCCTTGATGATGATCAATTGGCCTATGTAATGGCCCATGAAATTGCTCATGGTGAGCATAAAGATATTATTAATGGTGCTAAAAAGCAAATCGGCCTTTCTACAGCGGTGGGCATTGCAGCCGGCGGTAGCGAAGGGGCCGCATTATTATCTAACGTAGCGGGCAATTACTTGTCTAACCAAGTATTTACAATGAGCCAAGAAAAAGCAGCCGATGAACTAGGCTTCAAGATTTTAAGTGAATCTCCATATAATGTGGGCGGTGCAGCTGGTTCTATGGCGGTTCTACGTAACAAGGTTGGGGAGCACTATCGTGAAGGACTTTCACAAGTAGTGGCACCAAACAACCATCCTAAGTTGTCTGATCGTGTAAATAACAATATTTCCCGCATGTACACATACTCTGGAAATCACGTAAACGTGTCTAATGGCGCCGTTTACGTCAATGGCGATAATATCTATAGCCCAGCAGGCAGTGGCCGCTATACAGGGGAAGAACGGGCGTATTACATGGCTGGCAAATTGGCACGGTTGTACCATAACAACCAAATTACACCAGGCTCTGCATCCTACAGTGGTGGTACTGTAACAGTAGCCGGTCAATCCATCGTATCTACGCCAAACTCTGACGTAGCATTACAAGTGGCGACAAACCTTAATAATGCCTTTGTTAAACCAGCAGGTGCAGCAGTTAATGCTAAAAAACCTGTGAAAGTGAAACAAGAGAAACCTAAAAAGGTAAAACAAGAAAAGGCTAAACCTGTGAAAGCAGAACAAGCTAAACCTGCTAAAGGTAAAGAAGTAAAACCTGTGACTAAAGCTTCTACAACAAAACATACAGCTAAAGCTACAAAGAATGCGAACAGCAACGATCATGGACGAAAATCTATTGATAGATAATTTGATGATTTAATTGTTTGATTGTTTATGTAGCATATAAGACCGAGCTCCAATGGGCTCGGTCTTTTCTTTATATACGTAATATATTTTCTACTGTATACTTAATATAAACATTCTTTAAATCGTAAGTTGCAGATGAGAGAGGGCGCTTATGAATCAATACTGGCTAAAACCTATCACATTGGACGAGGCATTTACTTTATGACACAAATGGTATATGAGCGATAAGAACATAAGTCTGTATTATAAAACTATAGATTTTCTATAGTAAAAGCACTATAATATTAGGTATCTATATATATCAATATATTAGTACTTTATCTTTGTAAAGAATAGAACTGCGGTTGTATGTAGTGGTTTTGTTACTTTTACAGTTAATATAGCCTCTCTATCGAGGCAGTTTCTTTTTTAGAGGAGTTGGATCTGAATGAAACAACCAGAATTGTCGCCGTATATGATGGCTCGAAAGCCATCTGGCATTCGCCTAGGACAAATTAAATTCTTGGAACGTAAGAACCCACCAATTTTGGTGAATGGTTCTATTGGTAATGTAATGCGTCCTATGCATCCCGCCATGCAGCGTCGGTTGTTCGATTTGGGCGGTGTGGATAGCCCGTTCCATACAGGCATTGTACCGTATGTACCAACGACAGGTACCGATGAATGCCGCGAAGCATTCCTTCATATTTTACGCAGCCAAGGCTTTGATACAACAGGCCTTAATGTACTCGTAACAGACGGTGCATCCATGGCGATGGAAATCATTATGCTTGGTGTATGTGGCGGTGCTGGTGAAGAGGAACGCCCTCTATTAATGTTCAACCCATCTTATACAAACTATGATGCGGTAGGTCTTCGCATTGGCCGTAAAACAGTTACTGTTGAGCGTGAACTTAATGAAAACGGCGAATTTGAATTGCCATCCGTAGAAACGGTAGAACAACGTATTATCGATACAAAACCTGGTGCGTTGCTCATCATTCCTTACGATAACCCAACAGGTCAATTATTCAGTAAAGAAACATTGATTGAATATACAAAATTATGTGTGAAGCATAATTTGTGGATTATCTCTGACGAAGCCTATCGCGAATTGGCTTACGAAAAAGGGAAAGAAACATCTAGTATTTGGGCGTTAACCAATAAGGATGTTCCTGGCATTGAAGGCCGTCGTATCAGCCTTGAAACAGCTAGTAAGGTATGGAACGCTTGTGGCCTACGCATTGGTGCCATCATTACAGATAACAAATTATGCTATGAAAAATCGGTAGCCGAATATACAGCGAACCTTAGTGCTAATACATTAGGTCAATATATCTTTGGTGCTTTGGCTCATGAAAGCCATGCAGAGCTTCATAACTGGTATGAACAACAACGCGATTACTACCGTAAGATGATCTTTGAACTTCACGAAGGTTTCAAAGCAGTCGAACCTGATTTCATCGTATCTCGTCCAGAAGCGTCTATTTACTTTGTTATCGACGTACGGAAGGTAGCGAAACCGGGCTTTGATGGTGTAGAATTTGCCTCTTGGTGTGCTGAACACGGTGCTATTAGTCTTGATGATGGTAAAGAATACACACTCCTCATGGCTCCACTCAATGGTTTCTATAGCGGTAAAAAAGGTGAAGATAATCCAGGCAGAACACAATTACGCGTATCCTTCTGTGAAAACCCAGACCTATTGCGCTTGGCACCTGAATTATTATCTAAACTATTCAGAGCCTATGAAGCACAACGATAGAAGAAGTATAATTCTAATATAATAGATGCCCTCCTGTTGGAGGGCATTTTTAGTTGAACTATTGATTGCCATAATATTGTTAGTAAAATTAATAAAATAATGATAGAATTATGATATAAGGAGGTGTATATATTGATTAATATTAGACCTGTATCAGACTTGCGTAATAAATTTCCTGAAGTTGAAGAAACCGTTATTACAACAAATTCGCCTGTATTTTTAACTAAGAATGGATATGGAACTATGGTGTTAATGAGTATTGAACAATATTCAGCATTAACAGATCCTATTGAGTACGCCTTGGATGAAGCTGATTCTGCAGCAAAAGAAAGTAAAATTCGATACTCTGGTGCCGATGTATTTCGTCGCAAAAAAGAGCTATAATCACATGTATTATAGCTCTTTTCCTTTTATCCCTAAGTATGGTGAGTGAGGGAGTATTTTATTTCCTGTTTTCATCATGATCGGATCCCTTAGTATTGATTTCGACCGCGAGTTGTTCGCTAAGCACAGAAGTTTCCTCTGTTAGTTCTGTCGTAGGATACGAAGTATCTTCTAAGTTTACCGTTTCTAATAATTTATCGATATCGTCCGATTGGATGGATACCTCTTTGTTATACCATTCGCCGAACTCAAGGATTACCTTTTCGTTACGACGGAAATAGGTATATTGGTCAATCTTACGAGACTCTACGAGTTCTGCATTTTCTAAGATGCTCATAAATGTAGAGATGGAAGATTGAGATACACCACAGCGCTTTTGAATACTCTTAACGCTCACACTGTTAGGGAAATCGATAAGAGTTTTAGTGTGTACTTGTACACCGAATTCTTTCTCTGGGTGCTTTAGCCACAATATAATATCTAACCGATGTGGATTTGATAATGCTTTCAAGATTCTTAACGGGTCCATATGGCCTCCTCTGGTAATTCCAAAATAATGAGTGCCTAACCTTGACCGTGGTCTTGCATTATGCGGTCGTATTATACGCGTGTTGCTCCGTATAGGGTTTTTCCTACTTTTATCATACGCTACTTTCACTGTGAAAGCTAGATAAACTTATAAATTTCACGAATTGATGAATTTTGTTGCACCTGTTGGTAATGAATAGTATGCAATAGTATAAGCATATAATGAGTATATATACATCCTATAGAGCTATTTACAAGACAATGTTAAAAAATATAGAATATATTCATTTTTCTGTGGTAATTTTTAAAGGTATTTTGGTTCTTAATAGAGAAATATATATACTATATGAACTTATGTAAGTCTAAGCTTTGATTTAAAGGAGCTGAGTATATGGCAATTGATCGCAATGAAACATTTGACGTTATCGTTGTTGGTGCAGGCCCAGCAGGCTCTGCGGCGGCGTTACGCCTTGCGGAGCAACGGGTAAAGGTTTTACTCATTGAACGTGGTACCGCACCAGGCGCTAAAAATATGATGGGTGGGCGTATCTATACGCATTCTTTAGAACGGTTAGTACCGGACTTTAGAGACCGTGCACCATTGGAACGTAAGGTGACAAAAGAACGCATTTCTATTGGTGCAGGCAATGAAATGACGACTATTGAATACAGCTATAAAGATGGACAACCTAACGAGGCATCCTACGTAGTATTACGCGCCAAATTCGATAAATGGCTCGCTGAAGAGGCTGAGAAAAAGGGCGCTCTTCTCGTATCCAATGTACAAGTAACAGATCTTATTACTGAAGGGGAAGGCAAGAAACAACGCGTTGTGGGCGTTCGTTGCCATGATGATGAAGTATATGCAAAACTCGTTATCATCGCAGAAGGCTCTAATACAGTATTATTAGAAAAAGCAGGCCTTACAGCTCCTACTGACCCAAGCACTATGGCAGTAGGTGTAAAAGAGGTGTACAAGCTTAAAAAAGAAGACCTTGAAAATCGCCTTATGCTGTCTGGAGATGATGGTATGGCGTGGCTTACTTTGGGCGACATGACCTCTGGCTTATTGGGGGGCGGCTTTATTTATACAAATAAAGACAGCCTTTCTGTGGGCATGGTTGTAGGCCTTGAAGATATCGGTAAAGCGGATCGTTCTGTAGACGATATGCTTTCAGCTTTCACAAGCCATCCAAGAATCGCACCATTATTGAAAAATGGTCAGTTGAAAGAACATAGTGCCCACCTCGTACCTGAAGGGGGCTATAAATCGATGCCTACATTGGGCGGCAATGGTTACATTATCGTTGGCGATGCAGCGCGTATGTGTATGAACCTTGGGTATACCATTCGTGGCATGGACCTTGCCATCGAGTCCGGTATGTGTGCAGCAGATGCGGTTAACGTAGCCTTGCGCGACGAAAATATGGATCGCGTAGCTAAATTGTATGAGCGTCAAATCAAGGCTTCTTGGTTACTGAAGGACTTGAAGCGTTATAAAAATATGCCTAAATTCCTTGCTACCCATCCGCGTATTTTCAATGAATACCCAGCATTTGTTAACAATTTGATGCATGACGTATTCACTGTAAACGGTGATGGTGCAGTACCAATGATGAAGAAAATTATGCGCCGTGTCGGAGACATTGGCCTATTTACCTTAATTCGTGATGCTTGGAAAGGGGTGCGTTCCCTATGAAACTAGAAGAGCGTTTGGGCACCAATAAATATTATGTAGATGAAACGTCTCCTCATATCTTGGTGGATGGCGCTGGCTTTAGCCGAGAAGAGAAAATGAAGCTCGTCAATGGCTGCCCTGCTGGTCTATATACATTGCAAGAGAATGGCGACTTAGCCTTTGATTTCGCCGGTTGCTTAGAATGCGGTACATGCCGTGTTCTTTGTGGCGAAACTATCGTAAAAACTTGGAAATATCCGCGTAACGCTAAGGGCGTAGAATTTAGACAGGGGTGAGTGTATGGAGTTATTAGTATGTATCAAACAGGTTCCAGATACATCTGAGATTAAGCTGGATCCGGAAACAAATAATCTCATCCGCACAGGCTTGCCTAGTATTGTAAACCCTGACGATATGCATGCGTTAGAGGCGGCTTTGGCGGTAAAAGATCAATATGAAGGCAGTCGTGTAACCGTCCTATCTATGGGACCTCCACAGGCAGAAGAAGCGCTTCGCCAATGTTTATCCCTCGGTGCTGATGATGCGGTTCTCGTTACAGACCGTGCCTTCGGTGGTGCCGATACATTGGCTACTAGCTATACCATTGCGTCTGCCATCCGTCATATTCAACGGACTATGAACCGTCAATTCCAAATTATCTTCTGTGGTAAGCAGGCTATCGATGGCGATACGGCACAAGTAGGTCCTCAAATTGCAGAGGAACTCGGTATGGCACAAGCTACCTATGCCTGTGAACTATCCGTTGAGCAAGGTGCCCGAAAAGCAGTTGTGAAACGACAACATGAAAATGGCTATGAAATCGTAGAGGTTCCGTTGCCATTGCTTGTAACAGCTACAGCTGAACTCAATGAACCACGCCAACCAGGTCTTTGGAGCTCTATTTATGCAAAACGTTATACCATTTCTCATATTACATTGCGTGATATGCCGAGTATTGATGAAAGTCGTATCGGCCTTAACGGCTCTCCTACGCGGGTGCGCAAGGTGTACCAACCACCTCTTCGTGGCAAGGTAGAAATGTTGCCATCCATCGAGGAAGGGGCTAAAAAGGTTCTTGAATTGGCTTATCATATTAAGCCTGAAAAATTTGCTCATCTATTGGTGCCAAATGATGCACCAGTTGAGGTGGCTGAGGATAATGATGAGGGCGTAGATGTAAAAGACCCAGTACAACGGGCTGCATCTGTTGAAAGTGTGTCCCCTAGTGAGTTTAAGGCGGTAGCTGCCGCTAAAGGTACTGAAGGTTCTGAAGGTTCTAAAGGAGGTGACCGGTAATGGCCGTAACAAATTTTGATGAATATAGAGACGTCTTTGTTGTAGCCGATACCATCGATGACGTGGTACATCCGGTTACGTATGAACTAATCGGCCAAGCTCGCCGCATTGCTAAGGAATTGGGCCAGCTCGTTCAAGTTATGCTCCTTGGTGAGAACGTTCAAACCGAAGCAGAGGAACTGGTAGCACATGGTGCTGATATTGTTCACGTTTTTGAAAGCCCCCTTTTGAAATACTATACAACGGATGGCTATACGAAGGTGTTAACAGACTTCTTTGAAGATCATAAGCCTAATATCCTCTTAATTGGTGCTACTAACAATGGCCGTGACTTGGCACCTCGCATGTCTGGTCGTATGCAAAACGGCGTTGTTGCAGACTGTACTATCTTGACGGTAGATACCAATGAAGGCCTTGTTGAATGGACACGTCCTGCCTTGGGCGGCAATATTTTGGCGGAAATCATTTCTCCAAACCATCGTCCTCAAATGGGCTCCGTACGTCCTAATGTATTCAAAAAGCCTGAACGTATTGCAGATAGCTGGGGCCGTATCCAAATTGAACAATTTGATCTCAAGCCTGAAGACATTCGCATGAAACGCCTCGACTTCATTCCGTTCAGCAAAGATGGTTACAATATCCAAGAAGCGGATATCATCGTAGCTGGTGGCCGTGGCATGGGCTCTAAAGAAAACTTCGATAAACTTTACGAACTTGCTGAAGCTATCGGTGGCGTAGTAGGTGCTACACGTCCACTCGTTGAAAAAGGCTGGATTGAATTGCCATACCAAGTAGGCCAAACAGGTAAAACTGTAAGCCCTAAACTATACTTGGCATTTGGTATCTCCGGCGCTATCCAACACGTGAGCGGCATCTCCGGTGCTGACACAATCGTGGCTATCAACAACGATCCAAACGCAGAAATCTTCCAACACGCTAACTATGGTATCGTGGGGGATTGCATGGAAGTATTAAATGATATGTTGGCGCATCTGAAATAAAGCTATATAACTGATTACAAAGGATTACCGTCCCGAAAGGCTCCATAGTGACCTAAGTCGCTTCCGGAACGGTAATCCTTTTTCATTTCTATGCGCTTTTCCTTCAGATGCGTCAATATATCATTTGGGGGAAGGGGAAGAGTGGTACACGTAGCGCCCAAGGCGGCTTCGAATAGGTATCCCTATTTGTTTTTCAGAATGTAGTAGAGCTCAAATATCTTTGCCTTACATACAGATACGTCAGCATATCATTCTAGGGATTAGCGAAAGTCTCCATAGTGACCTAAGTCGCTTCCGGAAAGGGTATCCTCTTTTTATTATCATATCCCTAAATCCACCAGCCACTTTATGTATTCTTTTAAATATATTCTGCGCTTATATATACACTATTTTTGTTGTTTATAGGTGGTAGGGTAGCGTTTTTTGTTTTTTATAATGGTATAATGAATTTATTAGAATAGAACGGATTGATGATGAGGAGGCTTTTATGGCTCGTAATGTTTTTGTCACTGGTGCAACGTCTGGTATTGGTCTTTGTATTGCTGAGGCGTATGCCAAGCATGGCGATAATGTATTGATTTCTGGTCGTCGTGCTGAGTTGCTCAACGAGGTGCAGGCGCGTTTGTCTAAGGAATATGGTGTGCGTGTTGAGACGTTAGTTCTTGATGTACGTAGTCGTGAGGATGTTGAAAGCAAGGTTCCTGCAGTTATCGAGGCTTTTGGTGGCGTTGATGTGCTTGTAAATAATGCCGGTCTTGCACAAGGGCTTGATCCTTTCCAAGATAGCTCTGTTGATGATGCAGTGACTATGATTGATACCAATGTGAAAGGCCTTTTATATGTAACAAAAGCAGTACTACCTTTCATGATCGATAAAAATGAAGGTCATATCGTAAATATGGGTTCTACTGCTGGTATTTATGCATATCCTAATGGTGCTGTTTACTGTGCTACAAAGGCAGCTGTTAAGACTTTAAGCGATGGTATTCGGATGGATACAATCGCTACAGATATTAAGGTGACAACAATCCAACCTGGTATCGTAGAAACTCCATTTAGTGAAGTACGTTTCCACGGTGATGCGGAACGAGCAAAATCTGTATATGCCGGTATTGAGGCTGTTCAACCAGAGGACGTAGCTGATGTTGTATTATATGTAACAAATCAGCCTAAACGCTTACAAATCTCTGATGTAACAATCATGGCAAATCAACAAGCGGCAGGCTTTATGGTGCATAAGAAATAGTTACTTGAAATCCTATATCATTTAGGATATACTTGTTGAGTGCGTTTTGATAAATATAATTTTACAAAACTTATTTTCGGAGATCGTTGTTATGACAACAAGGATACAGATATTATTAGTGGCTTCTTTAGCATGTGTAACTATTGGTTCCTATAGCATTACTAATGCTCATAATCCATCTAATGGAGGCGATTCCATGCCTATGACTGGTGGAATCTCAGTTGAACCTGCAGAACCCAATTTTATTATGCCAAGCCCTGTACATGTGTTTACCACAGTTAAAGAAGCAGCGGACTATATGGATATAACACCACAGATGCCAAAGTTGTTACCTGTAGGCTTTAATATTCAATCTGTCATAACCTTAGAGAAAGATATATTACAAGTTGTTTATGTTTATGAACCTGGTGCGGAGCCATATTACAACAAAGCTGGTGGTGCACTGATTATATATCGCTCATCTAAGTTAACTGGTGATATTAGCGGTGACCATAAGATTCATAAGGTTATAAAAACTGAAAGTATAGATGGTACAAAGGTTACTTTCAAAGGAAGCGATAAAATGGTGTATCTTGCATCGTGGATGAAAGATGGACAAAATCACTCTTTAGAATTTCAGCATCCCGTTACACGAGATGTGGCGAAGGCTATAATCCGTAATATTGTGGAAGAAACATCACATACAAAGTAAATATGTTTTTAATAATTTTTGTGTTGACCGAAGGGAGATAATACTGATGGTTAAAAAATTTGTATTAATGGCCGTTGCATGTGCTTGTGTAGGTTCTTATACTGTTGCTGGTGCACAAGGTACGTTTGATGTAAAACCAGATCCAGCTAAACCTGTAGTTGCAGAACAGGCAGCGCCTATGGTTGGCATGCCAAGTCCTATGCATGAGTTCAGCACTATTGATGAAGCCGCTACATACATGAATATTATGCCTCATCTACCTAAAGTATTACCTGTAGGCTATAATATTGAGTCTGTAAGCACAATCAATAAAGATGTATTACAAGTTGTGTATGTTTACCAAGTTGGCGAAGATGCAACTCGTAATCAAGCAGCAGGCAAACGCATTGTATATCGCGTAGCTAATACAACAGGTGATATCAGTGGTGATCATAATAATTACCGCGTAACAGCTACAGAAAAGGTAAACGGTACAAAGGTTACTTTCAAAGGTGGCAACAAAATGGTATACCTCGCAGGTTGGACGAAAGATGGTCAAAACCATGCGATGTACTTTGAACGCCCTGTAACTCGCGACATGGCAAAAGCGATCATTGCTAACACTGTAGTACCTACAGCACATACAGCATATACAAAATAATATAACAGTCCAGCCTAGTGGGATAGGCATGCGAGCTGTGGTGAAGCACTCGCATGGACACTGTAAGGGTTATATAAGAAGCGGCTCCTCATATGAGGGGCCGTTTTAGTATATATGCTAAAATTTCATAATGAGAATCATTATAATATACCCATATGGGTATATCTAAAAATAAGAATCATTGTTAAAATATAATATAGTTGTTTTTTGATAAAGAAGGCAGGTGATGTATTGTATCGATTAATACTACAGCGTTTGGCAGGTATTGTAGGTATTTTATTGGTTGTTACCATCGGTACATTTGTATTGATAAAATTATCTCCTATTGACCCCGTGTCGATGAAGTTTAATCTTCTCGGAGCTACACCAGATCCAGTTGTAGTTGCACAGCTACGAGAGCAGTTAGGGCTCAATGATCCTTGGTGGCAGCAATATTTACGGTGGTTAGGTCAAATTGTACAAGGGGACTTTGGTGAGTCTATTCTGTATGCGTTGCCAGTGGCTACGATTTTAGGTGGTGCTTTACCGAATACATTAGGTCTTGTATCGTTAGCACTTCTAATAGGCATCGTTGTAACTGTCCCTCTTGGTATTTTAGCTGCAAAATATCAGGATTCTTGGGTGGATCATGGTATCCGTTTAGTTACGTTTTTAGCGTTAGCTATCCCAGGCTTTTGGGTAGGTCTACTGCTATTGTATCTATTCGGTGTCAAATTACAGCTCGTATCTGTGACGAATACAAAGGGCTTTGCTGCCTTTGTATTGCCTGCAGTTACCCTTGCTTTGTGGATCTGTGGTCTCTACATTCGTCGCTTGCGGAATGCCATTTTAGAAGTATCTCGTCAGCCTTTTGTGCAAGGTGCTCGCGCTTTGGGGCTACCTGAGTGGATGGTGTATACCCGTTATATCTTCCCCCATGTAGGTCTTATGTTATTGCCCATGATGGGGGTAACAATGGGTGCCATGCTAGGTGGTTCTGCTGTTATTGAAATGGTATTCGCCATAAAAGGCTTTGGTTACATGATGGTGCAAGGCATTATGGCTCGCGATTATGTTTTGATGCAAGGCTACATTATTTGGATTACTATGGTGTTCATCGTGATTAATATTATCATCGATATTTTGAGTTTTTGGCTAAATCCGAAACGAAGAGCCGCTATAAAAGGAGGCTCCTATGAATAGACGAAAGCCGTACACTTTATATGCTATGTTGGTATTAGCAGCTCTATGGATTGTATTTTTCCTATGTGCTCCTTATATAGCACCATTTGATCCGGAGACGACTAGTGTGGCAGACCGCTTACAAGACATAAGTAGTACTCACTTATTAGGTACTGATCAGTTAGGGCGAGATGTTTGGTCTCGCATCCTTTATGGCGGTAAAGCTTCGTTAGGTATTGCTTTCACCATTATCAGTATCAGCGGTGCTATCGGCATCGTTATTGGCGGATTGGCAGGCTTCTCTACGCCTCGCATTGACCGTTGGTTATCTCGCTTGATTGATTTGGTACTAGGCTTCCCGAATATGGTTATCGCCATTGCTTTCATCGGTATCATGGGGCCAAGCATTACGAATGTCATCCTGTCCCTGTGCATTACTAAATGGGCGGAATATGCGCGTATCACGAGAGGTCTCGTACAGATTGAACGCCATGCAGAGTATATTACCTTTGCTCGCATGTCGGGTGCTTCGAACCTACGAATCCTGAGTCGATATATTTTGCCGAATGTATTGCCGCCGTTGTTGATTGTCATTATTCAACATCTAGGGGAGACTATCATCTTGGTAGCCAGTTTCTCACTCATCGGCATCGGTGTACAACCGCCAGATCCGGAGTGGGGGGCTATTTTGTTGAGTTCCCGAGATTTTCTACAAACTGCGCCATGGCTGTTAATTTATCCAGGGCTCGCAATTTTTATTACTGTTGTTTTATTTAACTATATTGGCGATGCGTTGCGCGATGCTCTCGATGTATCTCGCTAACCGCGCTGTGTATAGATTTTTATGGTGAAAGCCTCTTTCACAGAGGCTATGTTCAAAAAAGGAGAAGTTATGAAACGTTGGTTACTAGCGTGTCTAACTATGCTGTGCATGGTAGCTCTCTTGGTTGGTTGCGGTAGCGATACAGCTAAAGATGGCAAACAAGGGAAGCATATGAATGTTGGTTTGTATTGGTTTGGTGAAACATTAGACCCAACTCACGAGTGGGATGCGTGGACCTTGACTCGTATCGGCGCTGGTGAAAACTTGGCTGTTGTTACACCAGACATGAAATTTGCCCCTCAATTGGCAGATTCTTGGGAAAATGTGGACCCTACAACTTGGAAATTCCACATCCGTGAAAATGTAAAATTCCATAATGGTACGCCTATGACTCCACAAAAGGTTAAAGAGTCTATCGAGTACACAATGAAACAAAGTGCTCGTTCCGCGAAAGCTGTTAAAATCGAGTCCATCACAGTAGATGGTCAAAACTTGATTATTAAAACAACAGAACCTAATGGTTCCTTGTTATCTAGCTTAACTGAACCAGCGTTCGTTATCATGGACACTGCAGATCTTAAGGATGTAGCATCTAAACCAGTTCTTACTGGCCCTTACAAAATTACTTCTTTCACAAAAGGTGAAACAATCGAACTTGCTGCCTTCGCAGATTACTGGGGTGGCAAACCAGGTCTTGATACTGTAACAGTAAAAGACATCGAAGATAACAACAAACGCGCTATGGCGTTGCAATCTAAAGACGTTGATGTAATCCAAAAAGTGGACTCTGCTAACCGCAGCTTGTTCAAAGATGGCTTCAACATTCAGGATATCGCAAGCGTTCGTGTGCTTATGTTGAAATTGAACCATACTGAACTATCTCCATTGCATGACAAAGCTGTACGTTCCGCTATTGCTCATATTATTAACTATGATTCTATGGCGAAAATCATTGGTAATGGTGCGACTCCAGGTGGAGCTCCATTCCCACCATCTGCTAATTTAGGTTTTGATTCTATCGCTAATAAACCGATGACAGATGTAGCAAAAGCTGACCAAATCTTGACTCAAGCTGGCTATGCTAAAAATGCAAACGGTATCTATGCTAAAGATGGTAAAGAATTGGCTTTAACTCTTGCTATTTGGGGTAAAGACACAAGCTTATACGAAGAAATTCAACAAGAATTGAAACAAGCTGGCATTGCAGTAACTCTTAAAAAATTACAAGGCCCTGGTGAAGTAGATACGCTTGGTACAGATGGCTTTGATATGGTAGAACGTAATGTAGTTACTATGTCTACAAATGACCCTTATTGGTACCTCAGCTTGTTCTACAAAACTGGTGCGAAAGCAAACGTTGGTGCTTACTCCAACCCTCAAGTAGATGCATTAATCGATCAATTGTCCGTAACATTTGATCAAAATGAACGTGCTAATGAAGCTAAACAAGCGCAACAATTGCTAGTTGATGATGTAGCCGATATCTACTTGTTATACCCAAGTGCAACAGTTGTATCCACTACAAAAGTTAAAAATGTACCAGTACATCCAATCGATTACTACTTATTAACAAAGGATTCTACTATTGAATAAATCTGATTGTATCGTATTTGACGATGTATCGATTTCATATGGTTCGGAGCAAGCGGTACGGAATGTATCCTTCTCCGTACCTACTGGTGAGGTCTTTGCCATCGTTGGTGAAAGTGGCTCTGGTAAATCTACGTTAGTTCGTGCCGCCTTTGGCATGTTGAAACAAGCTACCATTAGTGGTCAAATCATCTTAGATGGTAGAGATGTTTCTACCTTGAAAGCCAGTGATTGGCGACAATTGCGGGGCACGAAGATTTCCATGATCTTTCAAAATCCTAGCGCCTACTTAAATCCAAATCGCACCGTAGAAAATCACTTCAAGGATTTGTTCCGTGCTCATGGTGAAAGCTATGAAATAGCTCGCGTCATCGACATGTTGAAGCTAGTTCATCTCAATGATGGTGAGCGGATTTTACAGTCTTATCCGTTTCAATTGAGCGGTGGTATGCAACAGCGACTAGCAATAGCCTTAAGTCTCATCTTAAAGCCTAGCATTGTATTTGCTGACGAACCGACTAGTGCCTTAGACATGCTCGTGCAAGCATCCGTGCTAGACCTTATGAAAGAGGTAACACAAGCTCTTGGAGCAACGGTGATTATCGTAACTCATAATATCAAGTCGGCCGCACGAATTGCCAATAGCATTGGCGTTATGAATAAGGGACAGCTCGTTGAAGTAGGCTCCACCGAAGAGGTTATGGCATGTCCAAAAGATGAGTATACTCGCGTCTTGTTAGATTCTGTAACGAAAGTGGTGTAGTATGATTCAACTCGAGAATATCTGTAAACAATATACAAACCACAATCATACGGTTCGCGCTGTAGATAACGTATCCTTTTCCGTGGCTCCCAATGAACGCTTAGGCATTGCTGGTGGTAGTGGTTCTGGTAAAAGTACGCTGCTTAGGATGATTGCTATGCTAGAAAAACCTACATCTGGCACCTTGCGACTCCTTGGTGAGGACATCCATTCCATTCAACATCATAGGGAAATATATCGCTCTATGCAGATGATGTTCCAAAATCCCTTGGCGGTGATTCCGCCTAGGATGAACTTAGAAGAATTTCTCTTAGAGCCATATATCAACTATGGTCTCATGGATGTAGCGGCAGCAAAGGACGATATCCGCAAATGGATTCAACATGTAGACCTACCTGAAACGATCGTTAACAAATATCCGCATGAGGTCAGCGGCGGTCAATTACAACGCGTTGTATTAGCACGAATTATGCTGATGAACCCGAAACTAGTGCTCTTTGATGAACCTACATCAGCCCTTGATGCGGTGAATCAAAAGCTGGTGCTAGACCTATTACAAAAACTATATACGGAACAACCCTTCGGCTATGTGTTTGTTAGCCATGACATAGGACTTTTACAAGCTGTAACAGACCGAATCATCGTCATGAAAGACGGACACATCGTTGAAATTATCGAATCAAAACGACTCAAAGAAGCGGTACATCCTTATACAAAAGCACTTGTAGAAGCAAGTGAGTAAACGAAAGCCCCTGTTTAATTGATATTATCTTTACTAGACAACTAGTAAAGGAAGTATATATCAATCTGACAGGGGCTTTTTAATCATCCTTTATAACTCTCACTTTTTATAAAAGAAAATTTATTAATGATTAATTATTCCGAACGACAAAACAAAATATTAGCAAGCATATTAACGCTATATTTCAAGATTTGGAGTTTGCTGAAGAAGAAACTGTCAACTATTAGTTGACAGTTCAAAATGAAGGAACTCGGGTTGTTGAATAGGATTATTCGATTTCTGCTTTCAAATCGATAATATTTTTAGCAGCTACGCATCCAGGGCAGTCGCAGAGTTCTGCACCTTGTGCTTTGATGTCTTTAGCGTGTTGTAAAAGATTAGCAGCACCTTCTTCGCCAAGAATTTGTACAGCCAGTTCAGAGCCAGCAAAGCCGATTGTTTCGTCGATAAGAGCGATATTTTGCTCTGCTACAGATACGAGTTGTTTTGTAAGTTCTTCTTGTTCTGGTTTGCCTTCAGCGTTGATCCAAGATTGAGCGAATTCCTTTACTGTTTCATTGCTTGTAGGTGCGTCTAATAAAGCTTGTACGAGTAGTGTTAATTGTGTATGTGTCATGATAATCTCCTTTTATTAACTACTAACTATAGTTTTGGAATAGTGCATTTAGTATCATATGAGCATCTGTTCCTTTTGATGAGTTCATTATAGCACCTACAATAATTTTGAATAGTAGAATGATTTGCGATAGATACTATCAAATGAGATAGATTTATGATGAAAGCTGTTTTAAATTTTTTTAGGAAATAGAAAAGAGGAATGCTTTAACATTCCTCTTTAACTTGGTTAGAATAAATCTGAGTGACTCCCCGTGCGCGTTAAAGATAATACTAATATGTCATCTTTAATTGCATAAATTAGAAGCCAATCTGGCTCGATGTGTAATTCTCTAAAGCCTTCGTAGTTTCCTGTTAATGGATGATCTTTGTGACTAGGATCTAATAGCGTTTGATTCTGTAATTTAGTGATGATTGAATAGAGTTTATTGAGATCTTTACCGCGTTTCTTGGAGCGCTTTAGGTCCTTTTTGAACTTACTGCTAAGCACTAATCTCAACATAACTGATTACTCCAATCCTAAATCCTCAATCATTTCTTTTACATTAGCATATGATTTTGCTTTTACTTTTCCTGCTAATATATCTTTCGTTTCTTGAATAGCAGCTTCTGTTTCTGCATTATAACGAGGTTGTTTAGGTTGAAATGGAAATCCACCCTCCATTAGTGATGTGTGGAGAAAAATATTAATCGCATCAGTTACGGATATGCCAAAGCTAGCATATAATGCTTCTAATTGTGCTTTTACAGCTGGCTCAATGCGCAAACTGATAGAGGCTGTTTTAGCCATAGTATCACCTCCTGTTAGTTATATTGTAATGCAAATGCTTTGAATTCGCAATCAAACAGATGTAATTTGCAAGCAAAATACTTTTCTTTTCATGGGGGAAAAATCTTTATATATATAAATATTAGGGTTTTAGGTGATATAATTAACTTACTATATGTAGTTTGTTTGCAGGGGAATGTATTATGAAAAAGGTTGTATGTGCACTGGTTATGCTGGCTTTCATAGGTTCTATCAATGTTGCCTCTGCAGGTGATTTGATGCGGCTTCGTCTCAATGGTAATTCGATTTATGACCAGCCTTATGGTGATCGAAATGAGTTTCCATGTCCTGACGGTCTAGGTAGTTGTACTATAACTGATAGCGACTATGAGCGTACTCGTAAAGGTCAATCGCTAGAGGTGTTTGATACTGTATTTGAGGCTAAGCAACATTTGAACTTTAAACCGCAGTTGCCAAGTGGATTAGAGGGATTACGTCCTGTACATGTGTCCATTGTGGATCACGATGTATTACAAGTCGTGTATGCCTATCACGAGCTTTTAAAAGAGAGATACTTTGACCGTGTAGAAGATATGCCGAAATATATTAAGTATCGTGTATCGACTCTAGCAGGTAATATCGCAGGCGATTATAAGGATTACTTGCCTCAGAAAACCGATGTTGTAAATGGGATGACGATAACCTATCGAATGGTGGGCGACGCCGTTTACTTAGCATCTTGGGAATATGAGGGGCAGAACCATGTGTTCTTATTTAATGAGCTAGTTTCTGTTGAGCGAGCTAGAGGATTGATTAATAGCGTAGGTATAAATTGATCTATTTATTGTACTATCTTTTTAAGTAAGGTTAGCTTATAATATACATATAAAGAGAGCCTATTAACGTGATTAGGGCGTTAGGCTCATCTAAAACTGGATAAAATTATGATGGCGCCTAACGTGTTAGAGGACTGCACTCCTCTATACGTTAGGCGTTTATCGTTGTACTACTTAACTAGTGCAATGATAGTGACTACTGATAACAGCACTATGATGATTACATAGGTAACTTCATGCTTTGTCATAGTATCACCTCCTCGCGGAGATGAACCTAACTCACGTCAACGGACTCTCTTCATAATAAGTATAGCAAAATATACTTTACACAAATAGCGATATACAGTCCTCTTGGATGTGTTTGATGTTATAAATAACGGAGTTTTTATGAGCCTAGAAAATTACAAGATTTCAAAGTTACCATATATAGAAAATCGTAGTAATGAAATTATGGAAAGGTACGAAATACGTGCACAATATGAAACGGAACCGCCTCATGGAGATGCTATATACTCTATTTCTATAAAGGGGAAAGTATTGCCATTTTGGATTTATGGTAGGGATGTTACTTTCATAGGTAGTAGTATGGTTATGGTGGAGTCTGTAAGATGCAAAACCTGGGATCCTATTGAAACCATTATTATTGATTTAGAAAATGAAGTGTATGCTAGTTTAAATGAATGGTATACAGATATTTCATTTACCAATAATCGAATAGTGCTTACTAATCAAGTTGTAAAAAAGGATAAGAGATTTCTAAATAATTTTGAGGATTTAGAGTGGATAAGCTTTTAAGATTTATTGTGGAGAGGGCACATTGACTATACTATAGTGAAGTGTTATTCTATATATGACAAGGGATGTCAATATGTGACATAGTCTCATATGAACGAAAAAATAGCAGGGCGGCCACCCTGCTATTTTTATTGTGCTAGTTA
>FLSB01331873.1_pt1 | contig 21419 bp, 23 predicted proteins | sample 1550551 | NCBI WGS metagenome assembly FLSB01 (sample SAMEA4031774, study PRJEB14383) | metagenome | biome: human; feature: oral; material: saliva | place: Philippines | collected 2014 | reverse complement strand
GTCATGATGAACAATGCTTCGAACATGATACAGAAATGATACCAGTAACCCATCAAGTGAGACATGTTAGGCAATTTAGAGAAGATATGAGCCATACCTACTGCAAGGGATACGGCACCACCAGGACGGTGCATCAAGTCTTCGCCAACCATTGCGGACAATGCTGGTAATTCATGAACTTGAAGTCCTAATGCCTTAAAGGATTCAACTGTAGAGTTAATAGCAAAGTAATCATCTGGATGCAATGCAGTGGCTGCGATCAACGCCATCATAGCGATGAAGCCTTCTGTTAACATCGCACCATAACCGATTGGCAATATTTCTTTTTCATTAGTAAGCATTTTAGGTGTTGTACCTGTTGCGATAACTGTATGGAAACCAGATAACGCACCACATGCGATAGTAATGAAGATGTAAGGGAATACAGAACCTTTCAATACAGGACCGCCGCCCCAAATGTAAGGGGTAACAGCTGGCATTTGAATTTCAGGCATTACGATGATAATACCAAGAGCCAATGCGCCGATTGTACCGATTTTAAGATATGTGGACAAGTAGTCACGAGGAGCAAGCAATAACCATACTGGCAATGCTGCTGCAAAGAAGCCATAAACTGCAAGCATGATTTCGATGGTTTGCAAGTCATATGTGAACCAAGAAGCATATTCGCTAGCCGCTACGTTTGGACCGTAGATGATAGCTGCGAAGATCAATGCTACACCGATAACAGTTGCTTCTTGAATTTTACCAGGACGCAACCATTTCAAATAAATACCAATAAAAATAGCGATTGGGATTGTAGCAAATACGGAGAAGAAACCCCAAGGGGAGTTATGCAATGCGTTGGCTACTACTACGGCCATACCAGCCAGTGTGATGATCAATAGGAACAATGTAGCAAGCATAGCACCGAAACCAGCAAATTTACTGATTTCTTCGCGGGCAATATCCGCGATGGATTTGCCGTCATAACGAACGGACGCAAATAAGATAACCATGTCATGTACAGCACCGGCGAGTACGGAACCAATTAGAATCCATAATGCGCCAGGTAAATACCCGAACTGGGCTGCAATAACAGGACCTACAAGAGGACCTGCACCAGCAATCGCTGCAAAGTGATGACCAAATGTTACCCATTTGTTTGTTGGCACGTAATCGTGACCATCATTGTGGACCATAGCCGGCGTTGGACGATACTGATCGAGTGTCAGCACCTTGGCCGCTATGAAAGCCCCATAAAAGCGGTACGCTAAAATTAGAATACACGCGGAGGCTATAACTAAGTAAATACCATTCATAACCATAAAAACACCTCCAATGTACGTGACATCGGAGGTGCCGAATAAATAGTTCTAATAAAATTAGGTCTCCAATGCCACTGTAGCTTATAAATTGATGAGTACTTACATACTTATTGTATATGTAAACAAGAATATGTCAATTTACACTTAATCATTTTAGATACTCATTATTCGTTAAAAGCATATATCGAAGACTATTTTATTTTTTTGATATGATATTTCCAAAGGTGCGTAGCAGATTAAGCCCTACAGATCCGCTTTTTTCAGGGTGAAACTGCATGCCATAGACATTTCCCTTCTCAACAATGCCCGGTACCTTAACTCCATAATCAGCAGTAGTCGTTATATATTGAGAATCTGTATCCACATAATAAGAGTGCACAAAATATGTATATTTATTAGCTATATCAGAAAATACGCTATCTTTACGGCATAGTGTATTTTGATTCCACCCCATATGAGGCACACGAAGGCCGAGGTTATTAGGAATAGCTTTCACAGTGCCCGGTATAATGCCCAGCCCTGGTGTTGGACCATATTCTTCAGATTCATCAAACAATAGCTGCATTCCTAAACAAATACCAAGCAAGGGTATGTTGCGCTCCACCACCTCATGAATAACATCGATAAGACCGCGTTCACGAAGGACGGAAACAGCCGATGTATAGGCGCCGACACCCGGTAGAATCACACCATCAGCAGCCAATATGGTATCTCGATCAGCGGTCAATACCGCATCAAGACCGATATGTTGTAATGCTTTTTGTACATTAAATGTATTGCCCGCATCATAATCAATTATGGCAATCATAGTGACATCCTTTCTTTTACGCCTATGTAAATAGCAACATACGTCGCAATGTACATCGCTATATAAATGGTCTACATTATTGACGAGCCATATACTCTTTCAAAATAGCGCGCATAATAGCACCATCACTAGCAGGTGGTAATGTTACACGCAACCAATTATCTCGTTGCCCACGGCGTACTTGATAGCCCTTAGCGAGCCATTCATCAGCAAGACTATCCGCATTAGGTACGGACATAAAGATAAAATTAGCACCACTCTTATAATAAGTGCCGCCCACTTCATCCAACGTTTGTTCCCACAAGGCGCGTTCTGCGGCATTCTTCTCTATAGTGCTGCGCAAAAATTCATGATCACCAAAGGCAGCCTCAGCAGCTACTTGGGACAAGGTATTCAAATTATATGGCAAGCGAATGGTTTGAATATAGTTCGCTAATTCAGCGCTACTCATCATATAGCCTACGCGATAGTTCGCAAGACCATAGGCCTTAGAGAAGGTACGCATAATAAATACATTAGGAAATTCATCAAGCAAAGCTCGTGCCGTTGGCACCTCTACGGAGGTTACGAAATCGATATAAGCTTCGTCGATGATGACTAACACATCTTTTGGCAATGTACTGATAAAGTTACGAATATCTTCAACAGTTTCATAGGTCCCTGTTGGATTATTAGGATTACAAATCCATACGAGGCGCGTCGTAGTATCTACGGCTTGGCGCATCGCCTTAAAATCGTATTGCCCTGTAGACTCGATGCATGGCACCTCGCGAATGACCGCCCCTTCTACAAGGCCGTTAAGGCCGTATTCAGAAAAGGCAGGAACGCTGATAACGATAGAATCGCCAGCATTGATAAATGTTTTATTTACCATGGAAATCACTTCATCAAGACCGACGCCAATAACGAGTTGATTTTCCGCTACCTTCCAATAATCCGCTAAGACGCTTCGCAAAGATGATGCATTGCCATCAGGGTATAGATTGGCATCATTATTCGTCACATAATCTAGTACTGCTTCGCGCACCTTTGGCGATGTACCATAAGGATTTTCATTGGCTGACAATCGCACAAGGCGCTCCACACCGAGGCGAGCTTTGACGGATTCCGCCGGTTCCTCTGGCACATACGGCTTTAATTGGCCAATAATCTTCTTCATACTCTACCCCTTACAAATCTGTAATCGCTTTGCGTTCCTGTGTTTTGCTGATGACGCCTTCACGGCTTGCCAACTCTTCTAAGATGGCTTCATAAGGAACGTCTTTTTCTACTAATAACACGAGCAAATGATAGAGTACGTCTGCTGTTTCATATACTAGCTCTTGTGGGTCTTCGTTCTTAGCAGCGATGACAACTTCTGTTGCTTCTTCGCCTACCTTTTTCAAAATTTTATCGAGTCCCTTGTCGAACAAGTAATTCGTATAGGATCCTTCCTTTGGAGTTTCCTTGCGCCCTTTGATAATGGCGTATAATTCTTCTAATGTTTGTTGATTGGCCATTGTTCTTCTCCTTTGTGAAAGCTAACGCCTATGCGTCATCTCACCTCATATTTCGTATATCTCTACGCTTCTACATCATTAAAAAAGCAGCTCACCGCTCCTGTATGACATGCAGGCCCTTCCGCATTGACGAGAACCAATAATGTATCGCCATCGCAATCGAGCTTCATATCCACCACGTGTTGCACATTGCCACTTGTACCACCCTTATGCCAAAGTTCTTGGCGAGAACGAGACCAGAACCAAGTTTCCTTTGTCTCCAATGTTTTGTGAAAGCTCTCTTCGTTCATCCACGCCACCATGAGCACTGCTTTTGTTGTATTATCTTGAACGACCGTCGGTAACAGGCCGCCACCCTTATTAAAGTCTGGTTTCATGTATGCTACAATCTCCTACCCTATCTAACAGCAATGCCAGCTGCCTTCAATTGTGATTTTAAATCGGGAATGCTAATTTCTCCAAAGTGGAATATAGACGCTGCTAACGCACCGGTAACACCAGTCTCGGTGAATACATCGATAAAATGCTGTACCGTACCTGCACCACCGGAGGCTATAATTGGAACATCTACGACCTCTTCCAAGGCTTTATATAGTTTAATATCAAAACCGGATTTAGTGCCGTCCTTATCCATGCTCGTTACCAATAACTCACCAGCGCCACGGCTCACAGCTTCTTTAGCCCACGCAAGGGCTTCCCAATCGCTACGCTTGCGACCACCATGGGTATACACATACCATTTACCAGTGTCTGGATCCGTTTTTACATCAATAGCTACTACCATACATTGGTTGCCAAACTTTTGAGCACCTTCACTGATGAGTTCTGGACGCGCTAAAGCCGCTGAATTAAGCGATACCTTATCGGCGCCAGCTTTCAATAGCGCGCTCATATCGTCTACTGTTTTAATGCCACCACCTACGGTGAGGGGCATGAACACATGTTTTGAAATGTCTGTCACCACATCGCGCATCGTCGTACGTCTGTCCACCGTAGCCGTAATATCGAGGAATACGAGCTCATCGGCGCCCTGTTTCTCATAGGTAGCCGCAATATCGACAGGGCTACCTACATCAACGAGGTTTACAAAGTTAACGCCTTTTTTTACGCGACCATTATCTACATCTAAACAAGGAATAATCCGTTTTGCTAACATGATGCATTCTCCTTATTAAACGCAGCAATTTCCTCTAATGTAATAGTGCCTTCATATAAGGCCTTGCCTACAATACTGTCTACTACACCGCGTTGTTCAAGGTTTTTAATATCCTCTAAATTGCGAACACCACCAGATGCAACAATACGGGCCGTAGGGAATTGATCTTGTAAGGAACCCAATAGGTCTTCATTAGCACCTTGCATGGTGCCATCTCTGTCCACATCGGTAACAATAAAATACTTGGCACCTGCTGCCACCATAGCGCCGATAAGGTCGGTCATAGGCACATCAGATTGGTCGAGCCAACCTTCCGAAGCGACCTTACCATTCTTACCATCTACACCGATGACGATGCGTTCTGGGCCGTATTCGGCGATTACCTGTTTCGTCAATTCAGGATTCTTAAGGGCTACGGATCCGAGAATAACGCGATTAACGCCCATTTTTAAATATAAGTCTACAGCGGCTTTATCGCGAATACCGCCACCGATTTCTAACACACCTGTAAATGCAGCGCGTACGCATTTAACAATATCTACATTGACCGGTTTCCCCGCCTTTGCCCCATCTAAATCGACGAGGTGTAAAGCGCCAACACCAGCAGCCTCGTATTGAGATGCTTGGTCAACCGGATTCGGATTAATGATGGTTTCCTTCGCAAAATCGCCCTTATACAAGCGTACGCTGCGACCATCTTGTAAATCTATAGCTGGAAAAATCATAGTATCTCCTCTATTCACGAGCCTTATGTGGCCCTGCTTTCACCATTCACAAGGACTCGATTAAATCATGCCCTTTGTAGAATTCACACCATGAATGTCTGGGTTAATCGTAACCGCCTTACGCAATGCGCGACCAGTAGCCTTAAACATACTTTCAATAATATGATGCGTATTGCGACCATATTCATTGCGCACATGTAAATTCATGGCACCACTCACAGCCAAGGCTTGGAAGAAATCCTCTACCAATTCTGTTTCAAAATTGCCACCCAACACAGGTGTTGTAAATTCACCATTAAATACGAGGTATGGACGACCACTTAGATCGATGACAACCTGTGTCAACGCTTCATCCATAGGCACCCACGCGTCGCCATAGCGCTCGATTCCCGCTTTGTCACCAAGAGCTTGTGTCAATGCTTGCCCCAAGGTTAATGCAATGTCCTCTACCGTGTGATGCGCATCTACATACGTATCGCCTACGGCTTTTACAGCCAGACCAAATCGTCCATGCTTAGCCAACAAATGGAGCATATGATCAAGGAACCCGATGCCTGTATCAACGTGAATATCTTGATTTCCATCTAGGGTAAGTGTAATTGTAATATCTGTTTCGCCCGTTTTACGAGTTACCGTAGCTGACCGATTTGTTCTCATCATAGTATCCTCTTATCATTAAGGAAGCCCTTTAAGGCATTCCCATCCATACAATTATTTTTCAAAGCGTACATCAATAGCACGAGCATGTGCTTCAAGGCCTTCTGTACGAGCCAATGTAGTAATATCCTTCGCCACTTCTTGCAAACGTTCACGGCTAAATTGAGTAAAGGAAATGCGTTTTACGAAATCGTACACACCTAGTGGGGACGAGAATTTTGCAGTACCGCTCGTAGGTAATACGTGGTTTGTACCGCCTACATAGTCGCCCAATGGTTCAGATGCATATCTGCCAAGGAATACGGAACCAGCATTTTCTACCATACTCATATATTCCATAGGGTCTGGCAATTGAATTTCCAAATGTTCTGGCGCCACTTCGTTCATTACAGTAAACATATCTTCTACGCTATCCATAACAGCAATATAGCTATTGTTTTCGATAGCTGGACGAGCAATACTTTCACGAGGTAATTGTGAAAGTTGACGTTCTACCTCATCGGATACGAGTTGTGCTAGTTTTTCACTATTTGTAACCATGATGGCACGAGCTCGTGGATCATGTTCTGCTTGGGATAACAAGTCCGCTGCAAGATGTACTGGATTAGCACTTTCATCAGCGATAACGCCGATTTCACTAGGACCTGCAATCATGTCGATATCAACTTGACCAAATACTTGGCGTTTGGCAGTGGCCACATAAATGTTACCAGGGCCTACGATTTTATCTACCTTAGGAATTTGTTCTGTACCATAAGCAAGAGCCGCAACACCTTGAGCGCCGCCCACTTGGTATACCGCATCAACGCCAGCAAGTTTTGCAGCGCCTAAAACAGCAGGATTAATACCATCCTTTTGTGGAGGTGTGACCATGATAATATCCTTAACACCAGCGATTTTTGCAGGCAATGCAGTCATCATAATGGTAGATGGATACGCTGCTGTGCCACCAGGGACATAAAGGCCAACACGAGCCAATGGCGTTACCTTTTGACCCCGCGTAATACCTGGTGTATCCATGTCTACAAAGCCTTGTTCAATTTCACGGCTGTGGAATTCAGTAATGTTTTTCTTCGCTACCAATAAAGCGTGTTTTAAATCTTCTGGTAAATTATCCCATGCTGCATCAATGATAGATTGGTCTACCTTAAAATCATCTAATTTTACACCATCGAATTTTTCAGAATATTCACGGAGTGCTGCATCGCCATTAGCACGTACATTTTCGATGATATCGTACACGCGGCGTTCAATTTCCATATCTGTTGTTTGTTGTGTATATTGACGGACAATGCTGAGCATTGCATCAAGGGATTCTTTGTAAATTTTCATTGTATGTCCTCATTTCAAACTATGTATATCAATACTTCTATTGTAAACGTTTCTCATCACATCGCAATAGCCTATGCTATCTATTTTTTATCAATAGCCGATTGTAATTGATCAATCAACGCAAAGATAGTATTTCTTTTTTGCTTCAATGCCAATGGATTTGCTACAAGACGCGTTGAGATTGGTTGGAGCCAATCATAGATTTTAAGATTGTTTTCTCGTAGCGTTGTACCAGTTTCTGTAATATCTACGATAGCATCCGCTAAGCCTACGAGCGGAGCCAATTCAACGGAACCTTCAATTTTAATGATTTCTACGTCTTGAGATCCGAAATATTGTTTTGTAATGGTTGGATATTTTGTACCGATTCGTTGACGGCGACCTTCCTTCGGATTATACCCTTCTAAGGAAGCCAAGATAAATTGACATTGGCCCGTTTTCAAATCTAGCATTTCATAGGATGTATTATCTTGTTCATCCAGCACATCACTACCAACGATGCCCAAATCAACGACGCCATTATTTAAATATGTCGTTACATCAGGGCCTTTCGCTAAGATAACCTCTACCGAATCCCCCAATGGAATAATCAACTTACGCGCCTTGTTGCGCAACGGTTCACAATCAACGCCACAAGACTCTAAGAGAGGAATAAAATCCTTTTCAACGCGGCCCTTTGTCAAAGCGATTCGCAATTTGCCATTATCTTGGATGTTGCTTTCACCTTGCATAAGCACATCTGTAAGGACATCAATGTTGAAAGCCATACCAACGGATGGCATCGGTGTGCCATCAAATCCAGATAAGAGTCCATCATAACGGCCACCGCTGACAATGTATTGAGATACACCATCTACATAGCCTCTAAAGGTAAGGCCTGTATAATAGGATTGAAGCGGTTCTGTAGATACATCAATGCGAACTTGTTGACCAGTTGCTTCGATTTGACCAGCTAAATCCATAAGGCTATCTAAAATACGTTGTGCCCCTGCAGGCAAAATCACTTGACTGAGCTCATTTTTAATATCATTTACAGTACCGAATAAGCGTGGCCAAATCGTAAGGAATGGATAGAGCGCGTTATTTTTAAATTCGCTAATCAATTCATTGTAGCGTGGCAAATATTTTGTAAATAATGCATCTAGCAAATCGGTCCGTTCCCCATCGGTCAAGCCCAATGCATCGGTGATAGCACGAGAGAAACGAGCATCACCAATTTCTAATAATAAGGTATTATTGAGCTGTGATTCATTCACCTCTTTAATGATGGCAAAGCATTCTAGCTCGGCATCAATACCTTCATAGCCGACCATTTCGATACCACCTTGTGTAACTTGGTTAATATCACCGCGATGCTGTTTGTTTTTCATCAACACATCGCCAAGATAGTAGAACTTGCGAGGCAATTCAATATTCGTAGTCGCCAAAAAACGACCGATTGGCATGGTTAAATCGGGACGGATAACCACAGATGCATCAGAACTACCAAAGAATTCGTACATATGTTGACCACGGCCTAATGTATAACCATTAAACACATCTTTGTATTCTACAAGGGGTGTAGAAATTTTTGTATACTGACGATTGCGGCAAAGGCTAAGCAAATACTGACTCACATCATCCTTGCGCTCCGCTACAGCCCCTATATCATCACGAAAACCTGTAGGCAACTGTTTCTGTACCATGAGGATCATCCTTTCTATAAACCATGCTAATATTACTATTTAAAATATATAGATTCTTTTAGATTTTATCACTTTAGCGTATTAAAGCATAAAACTATAATAATACTCCTCTATAGAATTGTCAATAGAGGAGTATTATTTCTAATCCCAAACCTTTGCTACATCTGCAACGCTATGCGCATCGGATCCTAGCACAAAGGGTACACCAATAATGGCAGCTATTCCTTGAATAAAACGGCTTGGATACATTTCACCGCAATCAGGTTTAAAGAATCCACTCATATTATAATCTAATTCTCTACCTTGAACGCGCATAATATGTAATATATCGCTCACCAATTGTGCATTTCGTTTATCTAAATGGTGTTCAAAACCGAAATGGTGTTGGTATTTCTTGATTAAATCAAAGTGGCCAATTCGCTTTGGCGTATATGTACCTAAATCAGCGCGCACCGCTTGGCGAATGATACTAAAGTATTTATAGTACAATTCACTTTGATTAGAAATCCAAGGGCCAAAGCCCTTTTCAAATTCCTCTGTATTATAGTCAACACAGTAGTATTTGCCACCTACACCATCCATAAAGTGAACAGATAGTATATTATCATCTGTCAATGGACCATAGCGATCAAGAAAATCTTGGATATCGCTTTCAAAACCAGGAATATAATCCACCTCAAAACCAAGGGAAATATCGATATGCGTACCATAGGCACGTTGTAATTCACGACCTAATTCAAGATAGGAATCCACCTGATTGAGTTTAAGAGATGCCGTATCATAAGCAACCTTGTCGCCACCGTACTCTGCCTCAAAGGCCTTTGGCAACGGCGCATGCTCTGTTAAGCACACCTTTTCGATGCGTAATTCAATGGCCTTTTCAATCATAAGCGCCGTTCTATCGCCGCTGCCATGTGGACATAATTCAGTATGAAAATGACCATCCACCAATCGGCTACGATACGTACTATTGCCTATGAACTGCCGTTCTGCTTTCATATTTATCATAACTTACCCCTATCTATGTATAACATACATCCGCAACCCCACGGATATATGAATGATTTAATATCTATTATTATACCAATAATGCGTAAGTTTCGGTATCCTGATATTTTCCATGTTTAAACCCCACCTCAGGGGTAAGTCCACAATAGGTAAAGCCGAATCGATTGTGTAATTTCGTGCTTCCCTCATTGCCTGCCGTAATAACGGACACCACATTATGCAATGTATCATCGGATTTCGCCATAGCTATAATACGTTCCATCAACTGTGTTGCCACACCTTGACCACGGTAATCTTGATGAATATAAATAGATAATTCTACAGTGCTTTTGAAAGCATCCTTTAATCTATACGGTGAAAGCGATGCATAACCAACCACTACATCATCAATTGTCCCTACAATGATAGGGTGATGCTCATCGCTATGCGCATTATACCATTCATGCCATTCTTCTAACGTGCGCGGTTCAAGATCTAAAGTGGCTACGCCATGTTCGACCTCGTAGTTGTAAATAGATAAACATAGTTCTATATCCGAGTAATCTATTTTACGTATAAGTAACTCCATTTATTACATCCTCATGCTTTAAAATCAATATATTCCGCTTCCATTAATTGATATAATTAACTTGTCACCAACTCCATCCTAGAGAATCCGGTACAGGAGGGAGGTGCTACATTGAAAAATCTGTTTGTAATCTTCATTATACCAATCATAACAAATGTTGTTGGCTACCTCATTTGTAAATGGCTCGATTGGTTTTTTAATTGGTGACGGGCCAGGGTTATCTCCTTTATAAGATAAACAAAAACCCCATCTAGGTATTTCAGGCTTCCTAGGTGGGGTTTTTACGTGCACACATTGATATGTTTGCAATCTTCAGCTACTTATAGTATACCTTATTCTATCATTTTGTCTAGTCGATTATATCTTTATAGTACACCAAATAGAATAAGTGTAACTACAACTAACGCAACAATAACTATATAGTCTAATAATTTAAGACCTACGGATGCTGCAAAGCTATGTGTCTTGCCTCCAAAGCCTCTTAGTTCCAAGGATAATGCCATTGTTTCAGAACGGCCCAAGGATTTTAAAAGCAAAGGTTGGATAACGGAGCCATAGGATTTCATGCGTTTAAAGATATTGCCGTCTAAGGAAAGGCCTCGGCAGGATTGAGCCTCTTGTACAGCTTTGCTTTCACCAATAAAGTCAGGTACAAAGCGAAGGGCTGCGGTAAACATAAATGCATATTCATAAGGAATTTTGCATTGTGTTACGAGGGCCGCTGTTAAATCTTGTAACTTCGTCGTTGCCAAGAGTGCAATAAATACAAGCGTCATGGCTAGCATGCGAAGGCCGGATACAACAGCAGATACAATGTCTCCACTACCTAAGTATTGAACAACGCCTAAGAATACGGCGAATACGATTAAAGCAAATACAGCCTTATATTGTTTCCATAATAAGCCGGTCAACAAGAGCGCTACTAATTCTACGACAACCAATGCCATCAATGACATCCAGTCTCGCAAGAAGATGGCCCATACGGATACAGCGAGGGTCATCAAAATTTTTGTTAATGGTACTAATCGTTCCATGGTCCCCTCCTATTCTGCCAATTGCGCGATAAGGCGCGCCCGTAATTCATCCATCGATTTGCAGTAACCTAAGCCCGGTACTGCTTGTGAAAGCTCTACACTTGGCGGTTTTGTGAGGCCAAGATCATGTAATTCATCGGTAGATTTCGAAAATAATTCTTCTGGTGTACCGTCAAAGGATACGGTGCGATGGCCCATGATGATGGCACGAGAACATTCAGCCGCCATGATTTCCATGTCATGAGTAATCAATAAAATCGTAATGCCTTCACTATTCAACTGACGGAGCAAGACTAACAATTCTTTTGTTTCCTTCCCATCTTGACCACTTGTAGGTTCATCGAGGATAAGGATTTTAGACTGCATAGCCAACGCAGAGGCAATGGCAACACGTTGTTTTTCGCCACGGCGCAATGTAGGTGGATACTCGTTGCGTAAATGGCTAATACCACAACGTTCTAATACTTCGTCTACAATGTGTGTAATCTCATCTTTAGAACGATCCAAGGATTCAGGACCAAACGCTACCTCTGTAGCCACAGTAGGTCTAAACATTTGGCGATCTGGTTGTTGGAACACATATCCAATAAATTGGCCTCGTTTAGATGGTGGCATGGATGTAATATCCTTGCCGTTATAACGAATGTGGCCTTCAGCAGCCTTTTCAAGGCCTACTAAGAGACGGGTAATCGTCGTTTTACCACAACCATTCTTACCACCCACAGCAATAAATTCGCCTTCATGAATGGTAAAGTTTACATTTCTAAAAATATCTACGGTAGGCACATAGCCAAATCGTAAGTTTTCTACCTTAAGCATGTGCGCCACCTCCTGTACTTTCACCTACACGATTACCATGTTGAGCTTGGCTTTCACCATTTACATTTATATGTTCATAACGAGAACGATCGATGGCCTTAGCCATTTCGATGTGATGAAGGCCCTTAATAGCCGATTCGATGCTAAGCCAAGGTTCATCGCTATGATAACCGGCCTTTTCCAATTCCATATACGTTGTAAATACGGATGGCAATGCTTCTACATAAATATTATGATTGTACATATATTCCAATGTTGTAGCCACATCGCTATCACATACGATTTCACCATCCACCATAAGTGCCATGCGATTAGCATATGGCAATACGGCATGCAAATCATGGTCGATAACTACAACAGTGATACCATGATTGCGGTTCAAATCACCAACAAGGCGATATAGTTCGGCTGTCCCATCGGGGTCAAGTGAACTAGTTGGTTCATCGAGAACGAGGACAGATGGATTGGTTGCCAACACGGAAGCAATCGCCAAACGTTGACGTTGACCACCGGACAAGCTCGTAATTTTACGGTCTTCAAGGCCTTCAATACCGACTTGTTTAAATACCTCTGCACAACGAGCATCGATGGTTGCTCGATCATAACCGCGGTTTTCCATGGCAAAGGCTACTTCTTCACGAACCGTCATCGTTACAAGTTGTGTATCATAATCGGCAAGAACAACGCCGACATGATTTGCTAACTCAGGAATCGATAATTGCGTTGTAGCCTTACCATCTACGAATATCATACCTTCTAGACGACCGCCGTAGAATTTAGGCACCGCCCCTACCATGGCCATGCAAAGCGTACTTTTACCACAGCCAGCAGGCCCTGTTACAACGAGGAAATCGCCATCATGCACATCAAGGTTGATGTTCTTTAACGTAGGCTCAGTCGCCTTAGGATGATAATAATTCATATACTCAATAGAAATCTTTGCATCTCGCTCTGGTGTAATCACGAGTCCGCTATGGTCACTAGAAGCTTCGCTATCGCTAGGCAACATACCGCGTTTAGCGAACATCTTTTGAGCTGGAATGTACAATACTGGCGTAATCGCTGCATTTACAGCCGCTACTACTAACACGAGAGGCCACATTGCATAGAGATATACATTATTAGGCAAGCCTGCAATTTGCCATAACAACGTAACGAAAATACCACCAGATACAACAGTCGTAAAGAATGAACCTACAATCGGCGTGATTTCAAAGGAACCAATTTTACCGATTTTCATAGATGTCATGGTGCGGGAAATAAATGTTATCACCAATGCACCTGCTGGTTCGGATAACAAGTTACCATAAGGGAAACCAGATTTGGAGGTTAACACCTCAATCAAGGCCGCCACTAAACCAATGCCCAATGCTTGGGATACACTAGGTTTTGTCAACAAGATTGCTACGCAATACGCAGAAATCATCCAGTTTGGCGTAACCCCTGCAAAACTTGGACTCACCAAGTGCAAAATCGTACCTAACGCGAGCATCAAGGTGCTCACCGTTACCCATCTAAACTGTCCACCCTGGTCATGGGTGTACACGAGATCCTTTATCCGTTCCATAATACCCTCTTTTCTTCAATAGAATATATACTGTTTATTTTAACATTTATATGGGTATTGTGAAAGTTTATAATCCTTTTCTAATCAATAATATCCCTCTTACAAAAAATAAAGCGATATCGAATAAACGATGCCGCCGCTTAGTTGATTTAATCTAAATCCCTATTCAGTCTTTTCTTCACTCTCTGTTGCTACTTCTTCGCTTGATTCTTCAGCCTTTCCTTTAATTTCTGTTTTTTCAGCAACTTTTGCTCTAATGTCTTTGGCTGCCACTGCGGATTTTTCTTTCACGGTATCCGTAATATCCTTAGCCGCGTCCGCCGTTATATCTTTTACTTCTCTAGCCTTTTGTTTTAACTCTTCAGCCTTCTCCTTAAAGGTTGCTTCTAGGTCTTTTGCGACATCTGCAGACTTCGCTTTTACTAATTCATTTACATCATGTGCTGCATCAGCAGATTTAGCCTTTACATCTGCCGCTTTTTCCTTAACCAAGACTTTCACTTCTTGCGCCGCATCAGCGGATTTAGCCTTAACATCTTTGGCCTTTTCTTTAGCCAATACCTTCACTTCTTGTGCTGCATCAGCAGTTAAGTCTTTCACAACACTAGCCTTGGATTTAGCTAATTCTTTTACGTCCTTTACCGCATCTCCCAATTGATCTAGAAATTTCATGTTAGTTCCCTCCAAATAATTTTGTAATGAATGCCTTCTCTCTTTCAATTACAGATTAAGATTAAATATAATCTTACTTTTATATCATTAAATCACAATGCATTCAAATTATAAAGAGGATCCACGCATCTTCATGTTACTATTAAAATCATTTTATAAATCTACCATATTCTAAAAATAAATATATAGAATTCCTTTTTACATTCTTCGAAAATTCATAAAAAACTGGACACTATCAAGAGACTTTATATCAACCCCATAATAAAAAGCACCATCTAACGATAGTGCTTTTAAGAACTAATGTACTTCATCTAATAGTATTTTAAGATAATCACGTCTGCTATTTAATATTCTATCAATATAGATAGTACGATCTAAATAACGGTAAAAGCTTAAATAATTATGACAAAGCAAATATCTATATTCAATTTTACTCCCCATATTTATCAATAATCGCTGTCCCATTTCTGGAAAAACGCTTAAGGAATCATTTGTAGTCACTATATCCGAAATAGTTTTCTTAGCTAACTCAATATCACCGGTTTCTTCTTCTATAAAGGATTTTATTTTAAGCAAATCTTCTCGTGCTTTTGGTGCATAGCTAATTTGATTATCCATAATTAAATCCCCAATTCACTTTTTAGTTGCTCTGATGAAATCCAACCTTGTTCTTCACCAGATTGACGACCTGCCTCTAAAGCGCCCATAAGTTTTATTGTAGCCATTACACGTTCATAATCTTGAATATCCATAATTGCATATCGACCTCTACCATTTTTAGTTAAGAAGACTGGACTATCTATAGCAACATCACGCAATACTTCAGAATAATTACGTAAATCTGAAATAGGTTTTATATTCGGCATACTATCACCTCCAAAATACTTTAGTGATATAACACTCATCTTGCAAATACCTTATCACTATTGTAGTTAAATTATCATGTAAATTCAACAGCAAATTTTACAGCATTCCTTAAAATTACTATCAACATATATAATACTTCTTTCTTCCTTTTCTTGTTATATACTTATGATACAATACGCATAGATACTTATATACAAATTAATTGATAATAATCTTAATAAATAACGTAATAATTGATAATTAATTTCATTTAATGATATTTAATTTATTTTTTACAAAGGAAAAACAGCATGGCACAAGCATTAATCGTAATTGATATACAAGAAGGCTTAGTTAACGAAACCCCTTACAATACAAAAGATTTTATCGCAAATACAAAAGCCATCATTCAACATTTCAGAGATCAAAATATAGAAGTAATTTTTTTCAGACACTCTGAAGATGAAGTTTTTTTAGAAAAGGGAAGTGATAATTGGCAAGTTTATCACGAATTAAAACCGAAAGAAAAAGAAACAATCTTCAATAAATATTACAACAGCATCTTTAAGGATACTGAGCTAAAGGAATATTTAGACCGAAAAAATATTACCGATTTAACGTTTGTAGGAATGCAAGTAGAATTCTGTATCGATACCTCCGTGAAAGTAGGCTTTGAATATGGATATAAAATCACCATCGTCGAAGATGCCGTCTCTACCTTTGACAACGAACATCTATCCGCTGATAAAATTTTATCCTTTTATAAAGAAAAGATTTGGCAAAATCGATTTGCGCAACTCAAAACTACAAAAGAAATCCTAGCTATTAATTAAATGATCATTCTCACTTCCTCGTCACATAGTTATGATATAATGCATATATTATTACGCCCACACAGGAGGTCTACATGTACAAATATATCACAATCTTAGGCGCTGCAGGCCAAATCGCACAACGATTGACAGCAACACTTTTAACATATACAGATATGCACATCACATTATATGGACGTCAATTGAGCACACGCATTCATCCGGAAATTTTAGAACACGAACGGGTAACTGTTATCGAAGGATCCTTTCAAAATCCTAGAAAATTAGAGGAAGCCGTTAAAAATACAGAAGTCGTATTCCTCAGCGCTATGGAAACTGGCAGTGATATGGCAGCGATTGTGAAAGCACTATCTCATCAAAATATTCGTCGTATCATCGGCTTATCCATGGCCGGTCTATCTGGCGAATTTCCAAAAGCCTTAGAAAAATGGACCTTCGAGAATCTACCAATTAGCTATGTACAAGGCGAACGTCAAGCGCGCAACGTTTTACGAGAATCTAATTTGAATTACACTATTTTACGTTTACCTTGGCTCTATAACAATATGGAGAACACAAATTATGAATTTATCGCGGAAGGCGCTCCATTCAACGACGCACAAGTTACACGCGAAGCTGTAGTAAAAGCCGTTTATGACATCCTACACGTTGAAGACGAAACACCATTCAGCCGCGCTAGTATTGGTGTAGGTGAACCAAGTACACACTACGATAAACCATCATTTTTATAAACTATCACATATTCGGAGACAGCTATGGAAAATTCAAATGATACAATCACCCTAGAAAATAAAACATATAATATGTTAAAAGCCCAGTTAGAAATATTAACCTCTCTAGTGGAAGGACAAAATGATATCATTCAAGGACGTACAACAACCATAGAGGAAACTTTTAATAGTATTGATAAAATGATACACCAATTGGACTAATCTAATATTAATATGCTTAATGGTTTATAAAACTACCAATACCTTCGGTATACATTTCTCTCTCAAGAAAATGTATGCCGATTTTTTATTCCCATAATTTATGGTTATTTATGTAGATAAACAACGTTATTTACGCTATACTAATAACAGAATTAAGATACACTAATAAACAGGTAAGGAGATATCATGAATCGCATTGTTGTTATAGGTAGTTGCAACATGGATATTGTGGTCCTCGCGGATAAACGTCCGACAGCAGGCGAAACAATTATGGGCAACGAACTGCACATCGCTCACGGCGGTAAAGGCGCTAACCAAGCGGTAGCAGCAGCTCGCCTAGGCGCAGAGGTTACTATGGTAGGTTGTATCGGTCAAGATGCGTATGGCCAAATGATTTTGGATAACCTCAAAGAAAATCATATCAACACGGACTATATCGTCACTGTCCCAGATACGACAACAGGTACTGCTCATATCACGTTAGCCGAAGGCGACAATAGCATCATCGTCATCGCTGGTGCTAATGCTAAGGTAGACCAATCTGTAGTCGATAATGCTTGGTCCGCTATCGAACAGGCCGATCTCGTAATGGTTCAAAATGAAATTCCTATTCCAACTATCGAATACATCGTTCGTCGTTGTCACGAGGCTAATGTAAAAGTCCTCTTAAATCCAGCCCCAGCGGCAGATCTAAATCCAGAGTGGTTAGAATTGGCAACTTATATTACACCAAATGAGCATGAGCTATCTGCCCTCTACCCTAACCAATCTACAGAGGAAACGCTGTTAGCTAACGAAAATAAAATCATCGTTACCCTCGGCAGCCAAGGTGTGGGCTACGCTGATAATGGTGAAATTCGCATTGTTCCGGGTTTTAAGGTAGAACCAGTGGACACAACAGGCGCAGGCGATACATTCAATGGGGCCTTTGCTACGGCTATCGTTAATGGTAAAAGTCTAGCCGATGCCCTACACTACGGCAACGCAGCAGCGGCCCTTTCCATCCAAAAACTAGGTGCCCAGTCAGGAATGCCTACAAAGGATGAGGTCGATTCTTTTTTAAAGCAATAAAGTTATTTAGAAACGAATATACATTTCTAAACGACTTTGGCCCTGCGGAGGCCTTCGGCCGGAGACAGACCCGGCCGGTGGAGGCTTAGAAATGTATATTCGTTGATTAAAGGAGTTTATATGCAACGACATGGTATTTTAAATAGTCATATTGCCAAGGTTCTTGCTGATCTTGGTCATACAGATACGATTTGTATTTCTGATTGTGGGCTACCCGTACCTGAAGGGGTTCAAAAGATTGACCTTGCGTTAGAGTTCGGTGTACCAAGTTTTGAGCAGGTTGTATCTCTCATTACAAAGCATATGAAGATTGAAGCAATTCAAATTGCCAAGGAAATGAAGGATTTTAATCCAAAGGGTCATGCCTTCTTGGAATCCACATTCCCTTGCGCTGATTTCGAATGGGTTACAACGAGTCACGATGCTTTCAAAGAAGCCACAAAACAATGCAAGTGCATCATTCGAACTGGTGAAGCATCTCCATATGCAAATATCATCTTGCATGCCGATTGCATCTTTAGCGACCGTCCGTAAGATAATATGGCATACAAAATATAATGCATAAGTAATCGATACTTTCACCAATCATATAGGAGTAGTTATGGAAATTGTTATGTCAGGCATTGCAAAGGCATTTGGTACGAACCAAGTGCTGCGCGATGTAAGTATTACCCTCAAGGAGGGCGAGGTTCACGCCTTGATGGGCGAAAACGGGGCCGGCAAGTCCACCCTCATGAATATCCTTACTGGTATTCACAAGGCAGACGCTGGTACCATCACCATCGATGGCGTAGAGCGCACCTTCCCGAATCCGAGAGAGGCCGAGCTAAATGGTGTGGCGTTCATCCACCAAGAGCTCAACATTTGGCCAAATCTAACATTGTTAGAAAATCTATATTTAATGAGACCAAAGCGCAATAAATTTGGTATGCTCGATAAAAAGGCGATGCTCGATGAGGCAGAAAATACATGCCGTGAACTTGGCATCGAATTGCCTCTCACAACGGAGGCAGGTCTTTGCTCCGTCGGTCACCAACAGATGACGGAAATCCTTCGTATCTTGATGTTAGATGCCAAGGTTGTCATCATGGACGAGCCAACAGCAGCCCTCACAGAGCGTGAAACGGCGACATTGTTTAACATGATGCGCAAAATGAAAGCACGCGGCGTTGCCATCGTATATATCTCTCACCGTATGGAAGAGGTATTTAGCGAATGCGATACGATCACAGTTATGCGTGATGGTCACACCATCATTACAAAACCAACTGCTGAGATTTCTGTAGACGAAGTGGTACGCCACATGGTAGGCCGTTCTATCGACGAGTTCTACCCTGCTCGTACCACAACACCAGGCGAGGTTGTGATGAGCGTAGATAACCTCAAACCAGAAGGCTTTGACAACGACATTTCCTTCTCCTTGCGCAAAGGCGAAATCCTCGGCGTAGCAGGTCTCATGGGCGCTGGTCGTACAGAAATTATGCGCGCTATCTTTGGTGTAGATAAGCACAATGGCGGTACCGTAACAGTTAACGGCTCCGTTCTGAACTGTAAAAAACCAGAAGATGCCATCAAAGCTGGCATTGCTTTCATCACAGAAAATAGAAAGAGCGAAGGCTTGATCCTCGATTTCTCCATCGGTTCCAATATTACATTGCCGAACCTTGACGAAATTTGTCCATCTCATGTATTGGATAAGAGCAAGCTCAATTCCTTTGCTGACGAATTGTCTAAAAAACTAGGCGTTAAAACACAATCTATTCACGAACCGGCATCGTCCCTATCCGGTGGTAACCAACAAAAGGTGGTTATCGCAAAATGGGTTGGTAAAAAGCCATCCATCATCATCATGGACGAACCTACGCGCGGTATCGATATCGGTGCGAAACGTGATATTTATGATTTAATGAACGAATTAACGAACGATGGTGTGTCCATTATCATGGTGTCCTCTGAGTTACCTGAAGTGCTCGGCATGAGCGACCGCGTTATGGTCATTCATGAAGGCCGCGTTGCAGGTATCTTGGATCGCAGCGATGTAACACCAGAATCGATTATGACATTAGCCACAGGAGGACAATAATGGACAGTAAAGCTCTACAATATGTAAAAAAATTAGGCCCCCTCATTGGCCTCATCCTATTATTTGTAATTATCTCTGTCATGAATGACAGTTTCCTTGAATTCTCTAACTTGCGTAACTTGTTGCGCCAAGTATCCATCAATGCGATCATCGCCTTTGGTATGACTTTTGTCATCTTAACAGGCGGTATCGACTTATCTGTTGGTTCCATCCTTGCCCTCTCTAGTGCAGTGATGGCTAACCTCATCGTAACTGGTACTGACCCTGTATTGGCTATCTTCTTAGCCGCAGGTGCGGGCCTTGTATTGGGCGGTATTAACGGTCTCGTTATTACCTATGGCCTCGTAGCTCCATTTATCGCTACCTTGGCGACCATGACCATCTACCGTGGTGCGACCTTGGTATTCACAGACGGCAACCCAATCTCTGGTCTTACCCAAGACCCTCTATTCCACGGCTTTGGCCAAGGAGATATTGCAGGCCTTCCAGTGCCAGCTATCACAATGTTCCTTGCTTTCATCATCCTCTGGTTCGTATTGAGCCGCACATCCTTAGGCCGTAAAACATACGCCGTAGGTGGTAGTGAAAAGGTAAGTTACATTGCTGGTATCAAGATTGACCGCGTTAAAATCTTCGTGTATGCCTTAACTGGTATGCTCTGTGGTATCGCGGGTGCAATCATCACATCTCGTCTTAACTCTGCACAACCTACAGCAGGTGCAGGCTACGAACTTGACGCTATCGCAGCCGTAGTTCTTGGCGGCACAAGCCTTGCTGGTGGTCGTGGTCATATCGTTGGCACATTAATTGGTGCCCT
>FLSB01331845.1_pt1 | contig 21534 bp, 16 predicted proteins | sample 1550551 | NCBI WGS metagenome assembly FLSB01 (sample SAMEA4031774, study PRJEB14383) | metagenome | biome: human; feature: oral; material: saliva | place: Philippines | collected 2014 | reverse complement strand
ATGGCTCAGCCCACCGTCGACGTCACCGAGATCCCCAACGTGACCGGTGCCCAGGGCGGCCAGCTCGTCTTCACCGCCGAGGTTGACGTTGTCCCCGCCTTCGAGCTGCCCGAGATCGACGAGAAGCTCGTCGTCGAGGTCGAGCCCACCGAGGTCACCGAAGAGGACGTCGAGAAGGAACTCGAGGACCTGCGCGGCCGCTTCGCCACCCTCAAGACCATCAACCGCAAGGCCAAGACCGGTGACTTCGCGACCATCGACCTGGTCGCCACCATCGACGGCAAGGAAGTTGACTCCGCCTCCGATGTCTCCTACGAGATCGGCTCCGGCTCCATGCTTGACGGCCAGGACACCGCCCTGCGCGGCACCAAGGCCGGCGAAGAGGTCACCTTCACCTCTAAGCTGAAGGGCGGCGAGCACGAGGGTGAAGAGGCCGAGGTGACCATCACCATCAAGGCCATGAAGACCCGCGAGCTGCCCAAGGCTGACGACGACTTCGCTCAGATGGTCTCCGAGTTCGACACCATCGACGAACTCAAGGAAGATCTGAAGAAGCAGGCCGCCCAGTCCAAGGAATCCCAGCAGGCCCTCGCCGCGCGCGACGCCCTCATCGACCTCCTCCTGGACAAGGTCGAGATCGTCCTGCCCGAGTCCGCGGTCGACCACCAGGTCGAGCACCGCGTCGGCGAGGACGCCAAGCCCAAGGCCAAGAAGGAAGCCCGCGAGGCCGTCGAGAAGGAAATGCGCACCGAGCTGCTCTCCGAGGCCCTGGCCAAGAAGTTCGACGTGCAGGTCTCCCAGCAGGAGCTGATCGACTACGCGATCCAGATGTCGCAGAACTTCGGCATCGACATCAACCAGCTCTTCTCCTCCTCCCAGCAGATGGCCAACGTCGTGGCCGACCTGGGTCGCTCCAAGGCCCTCATCGAGGCCCTGAAGGTCGTCACCGTCAAGGACACCAACGGCGCCGACGTCGACCTGAGCAAGTTCTTCGGCACCGATCCCGCCACCGAAGAGGGCGCGGAGATCATCACCGAGGTTGCCGACGAGCAGGAGTGAACCGCCGCGGGCTTGACCGCTGACGAGTGACTAACTCTTGGCTGAGGGGGTGGGGCGAGAGCCTCACCCCCTCAGTGCATGTGTTGCGTATATACACCGAGTGGGTGTGTCGGATGCATGTGCCGACAGCGAAACGACGGCCCGGCGCGCGCACGAGCGGGCGCGCAGCGGGTACGGTTGACATCAATGGGGCCGCCTGGGCCCGCGAACAGACGAGGAGGTACGCGTGAGCGTGCACAATACCGGGGCTGCCGGCGATGGCTCGCAGCTGGGACTGGGGGACGCGGTCTACCAGCGCCTGCTCAAGGAGCGCATCATTTGGCTGGGCGGCGAAGTCCGCGACGAGAACGCCAACGCGATCTGCGCGCAGCTGCTGCTGCTGGCCGCTGAGGATCCGGATCGCGACATCTACCTGTACATCAACTCTCCCGGTGGCTCGGTGACGGCCGGCATGGCCATCTACGACACGATGCAGTACATCAAGCCGGATGTCGTCACGGTCGGCATGGGCCTGGCCGCGTCTATGGGCCAGTTCCTGCTCACCGTGGGCGCCCCCGGCAAGCGCTACATCACGCCCCACACCCGCGTCCTGCTGCACCAGCCTCTGGGTGGTGCCGGCGGCTCGGCGACGGAGATCCGCATCAACGCGGACCTGATCCTGGGCATGAAGAAGGAGCTCGCTGCTATCACCGCGTCTCGTACGGGTAAGACCGTCGAGCAGGTGGAGGCCGACGGCGACCGCGACCACTGGTTCACCGCGCAGGAAGCCCTCGAGTACGGCTTCGTTGACCGCGTGATCGACAGCCCGCAGGAGATCGGAACGCGAGGAGAGAACTGATGAGCACCCAGCCCTACTTCGAGGCGATCGCCCGCCAGATGCCGCAGGCACGCTACGTTCTGCCTGATTTTGAAGAGCGCACGGCCTACGGTTTCCGCCGCCAGAACCCCTACACGAAGCTGTTCGAGGACCGCATCGTGTTCCTGGGCGTGCAGGTGGACGACGCCAGCGCTGATGACGTGATGGCGCAGCTGCTGGTCCTGGAGTCCCAGGATCCCGATTCGCTGATCACCATGTACATCAACTCGCCCGGCGGCTCTTTCACGGCGCTGACCGCCATCTACGACACAATGCAGTACATCAAGCCGCAGATTCAGACGGTGTGCCTGGGTCAGGCCGCTTCCGCTGCGGCCGTGCTGTTGGCCGCGGGCTCGCCCGGCAAGCGCCTGGCGCTGCCCAACGCTCGCGTTCTCATCCACCAGCCCGCGATGGAAGGCATGCAGGGGCAGGCCTCGGACATTCAGATCGTCGCCGATGAGATCGACCGTATGCGCGTGTGGCTCGAGGACACGATCTCGAAGCACTCGGGCAAGCCGGTGGAGCAGGTGCGCCGCGACATTGAGCGCGACAAGATCCTCACCGCCCCGCAGGCCGCCGAGTACGGCCTGATCGACCAGGTGCTGGAGTCCCGTAAGGCTCTGTGACGCCTTTTCGTCGCTGACGAGGCCGTGGCTTCCCCGCGCGTGAGCGTGTGGTGGGTGCCACGGCCTCGTTGCTATCTGCCTGGTCAGGCCTCTGTCACGCTGACAATTGTCGGCTAGAGGTGAACTTTTCATAACAATAGGCGTGGCTACGCGGAAAACTGGAGCGCGTGCACTACGTTATTTGCTAGTAAGTGCGAAAGCACATCCGACCGAACGGAAAAACGTTCAATACCTTGGAGGTCTCGTGGCTCGTCTGACTGATGGCGCGGAACTGCTCAAGTGCTCCTTCTGTGGGAAGAGTCAGAAGCAGGTGCGTAAGCTCATCGGCGGCTCCGGCGCGTATATCTGCGACGAGTGCATTGAGCTGTGCAACGAGATCATCGAAGAGGAACTGGGAGCTCAGCAGCAGTCGTCTTCGACGACACCGCTTCCTAAGCCGCGTGAAATCAACGAATTCTTGAACACGTGGGTGATTGGACAGGACCGTGCGAAGCGTGCGCTGTCGGTCGCCGTGTACAACCACTACAAGCGCGTGCGCTCGCGCGAGGCTGGCAATAACGAGGACATGCTGGGCACCAAGTCCAACATCCTGCTGCTGGGCCCCACGGGTACGGGTAAGACTCACCTCGCGCGCTGCCTGGCCCGCCTCCTTGATGTGCCCTTCGCGATCGTGGATGCGACCGCCCTGACCGAGGCCGGCTACGTCGGCGAGGACGTCGAGAACATCCTCCTGCGCCTCATTCAGGAAGCCGACGGCGACATTAAGAAGGCCGAGAAGGGCATCATCTACGTCGACGAGATCGACAAGATCGGCCGCAAGGCCGAGAACGCTTCCATTACCCGCGACGTGTCGGGCGAGGGCGTGCAGCAGGCCCTCCTGAAGATCATTGAGGGCACGGTCGCGTCCGTTCCTCCCACGGGTGGGCGCAAGCACCCTCACCAGCAGTTCCTGGAGATCGACACCTCCGGCATTCTCTTCATCGCCGCCGGCGCTTTCGCGGGCATTGAGGACATCGTGAAGGCCCGCCTGGGTCGCCGTTCGACGGGCTTTGGCTCGGAGCTGAAGAGCGCCTCGGAGATGGGCGACCTCTACGAGGCCGTGTCCGCCGAGGACCTGCACAAGTTCGGTATGATCCCCGAGTTCATCGGCCGCCTGCCCATCCTGACCTCCACGAAGGAGCTGACGGAGGAGGACCTCGTCCGCGTCCTCACCGAGCCGTCGAACTCGCTCGTGCGCCAGTACCAGCACCTCTTCGAGTTGGACGGTATGGACCTGGAGTTCACGCACGAGGCCCTGCTGGCGATCGCTGCGCGCGCTAACGAGCGGAAGACGGGTGCCCGTGGCCTGTCCTCGATCATGGAACAGACGCTGTCGGATCTCATGTTCGACCTGCCCAGCCGCGACGACGTCGCCCGCGTGGTCGTCACCCGTGACCTCGTCGAGGGCGTGGGGCCCGCCGAGCTCTACCCTGAACGTTCCTCGGAAGGTAAGCGCAGCGCCTGAGTCCGCCCGCTAGACTGAGGTCAGTTGAGACCTTAGGGGAGGAACAATGGCACAGCGTGACGAGGCCGTGGTGGCCGCTTCGGCGGACCTTGGCGTGAGCGGTATTCCCGCTGAGCTGGCGGAGGCGCGTGCCACGATCGACAACATCGACGCCGCCCTCGTGCACATTCTCGCCGAGCGTTTCCGCTGCACGCAGCGCGTCGGGCACATCAAGGCCCGCCTGGATCTGCCTCCCGCCGACCCGGCTCGCGAGGCCCGCCAGGTCGAACGCCTGCGCACCCTTGCGGCTTCCTCCGGCCTCGACCCCGATTTCGCCGAGAAGTTCCTGGGCTTCATGGTCCGCGAGGTCATTCGCCACCACGAGGACATCAAGGCCGAGTACGACGAGGGCGCCTGCCTCTGAGTGTGCGCTCGGGGAGTGCCAAGCCCCGGCCTCTTCAGTTGTGCGCCCGACCGATGCGGTGTTGATCCCGCTGAGCGATCAGTGAGTCAGCTAGACTGTATGAGCTGAACACAGGGAGTTTTGGGAGGGGGATCGATGGTTAACCTCGGTGATATTGCCAAGGCGACGGGTTACTCGAAGGCGACGGTGTCTCGCGTCCTCTCGGGAGACCCCAGTTTCACCGCAAAGGAATCGACCCGCCACCGTGTTATCCAAGTAGCCAACGAGCTCGGCTACGCGCTGCGCACATCGCGCGCCGGCGTCCCTCAGACCATCGCGGTGCTAGAGAACTTCGACCCCTCGAATGGACCCCAGGATTCCTACTTTTCCGACCTGCGTGAGGCACTGCGCGAGCGTGCGGCGGAGAACATGATGAGCCTGGCGTTCTTCCCGACCGTGGACGCGCTCATCGATGCTGCGGACGACTTCTCTGGCTTTGTGTCCATCGGTCCTGCGCCGATCGCGCAAGGCGACCTCGACCGTTTGTATGAGGCGCTCTCGCACGGCGTGTTTATCGACATCAACCCCGCGCCTGCGCTCTTTCATTCTGTGCGCCCCGACCTGCAGCAAACGGTCATTGACGCGATCTACACGCTGCGTGAGCAGGGGCGTCAGCGTATCGCCTTTATCGGCGGCGCCGGGCACATGATGGGCTCTCATGTCTTCGCGCAAGACCCGCGTACCATCGCCTTCAACGAGTGGGCCCACCTCCTCGACATGCCCACTGATGGTTACGTCTGCGCCTCCGGTCCCTTCACTGTGGAGAATGGACGCAGCCAGGCCGAAGCACTACTTGATGCGTGCACGGATGATCTGCCCGACGCTGTCCTTGTCGCGGCTGATCCGCTGGCGGTTGGCGTCATTCAGGTGCTCGCTGCCCGTGGGCTCCGTGTACCCGATCAGATTGCCGTCGTCTCCATCGACAATCTTCAGGTCTGCGAGTACACGGCTCCCACGCTCAGCTCCTATGCGATCGAGCGCTCCGAGTTGGCCGAGACTGCGCTCATACTCCTCTCAGACGCGATCGTGGGCCGTTTCATGCATAAGCATCACGTTCTACTGTCCACCCGCCTTGTTGTGCGACAGAGCTTTATTCCCACGCACGGCGCCACCGCACAGTGATCGGGCGTGAACGCATAACGGCAGCGGCGGGGGAGTTGCCTCACACCCGCCGCCGCTGAATGTCTCTCAGATGAGAGACAACGTCACGTCCAGGACCTGCTTCTCGGTCGCATCAATCTGGTACTCGTCATGCACCGGCGAACCCCACGAATCGTCACCACCGACACCCATCTGTGCAGTAAGCAGACGTAGGTAGGTCGCGGGCCGCTGGGAGGGATCCGGTAGCTCCCACCAGTGTCGAGCGTTTTCGATGTGCGCGGAGGAGTAGGGCAGGAGCGAGACCCCGAGATTGCCGCGTGCCTCAACACGCAGGCCGTGTCCGTCGTCGTCCGTTACCTCGCACCAGCGGATGCCGGGGTGGAAGCCGCACTCCTGCGGTACCGCGTAGGGGGCCAGCCCTTCGGCTGCGCTCTGGGACCACACGCCCAGGGTTGCTCCGGCCAGGCGGTCCGCGTAGGCCTCGACGGGGCCGAGGCCATAGAAACTCAGGCGGTCAATCGACGAGGGGAGCGCCCACTCGAGCCCAAAGCATGGCATCGTTGGGAGATCATGCGCACCCGGGTAGGTTGCCGTGAGACGAATCGTGCCGTCGGTGCGCAGCTCGTAGCGCACAGGCACGGTGACATCTGCAATGCCCGCAAGACGGTAGTCGTAGGTAACGACGACACCCTCGCCGGTCTCTTCGACGGTGGTGTTCACGCATCGTGCGTAGGCTCCAGCCGTCGTCCAGCACGCGCGGTCGAAACCGTGCCCACAGCCTCGATCATTGTCCGTTAGCGGTCGGAAGGTTGTCAGCTTGGGAGGGAAGAGGGCCATGGCCTTGTTGCCGCGACGCCACTGGACGATGCCACCCGCGGTACGCGACAGCAAAGCCTCGTTCTCGCCCTCACGCATACCAATGTTCCAACGGCCCACGGTGAATGTGGCGTGGCCACTGGGTGTCGTGTCGGCCTGCTCGGGGCAGGAGAACACTGTCTGGCCCACGGAGACAATGTGCCCAGCCTCGCACCACGCGGTGTCGGAGGAGATGACAAGTGCTGCTTCCAACACGATCTCTTGTTTTGTGTCGGCTAGCAGTTCAGACGGCCATCCCACACTGATGGTGCTCCGCCCACGGGAGATGCCTGTTGCCGCGACCTCTTTCTCCCAGACAACCGCGCCGTCAGCAAGGATCCGGGCACGCACACACAGGTTGGCAAGCGGCGCGGGGAGGACAACGGCATCGATCAGGATTCCGTCGATGCTCGGCGTGAGAGTGACGGGGGAGTAGAGCTGTTTGACCGCCATGGCTGAGGGCTTGGGTGTGCGGTCGGCGAAGAGGATGCCATCACAGGAGAACTCCCAGTCACAAGGGCGATCCTCGAAATCGCCGCCGTATGCCAGGAACTCACCATCCGAGCCAGCGGTCGGCTCATGGTAGAGAGCCTGGTCGATCAGGTCCCAGATGAAGCCCCCACCATACGCGGGGTAGCGCTCCAGGTCCGTGTAGTGGATAAGGCCACCAACAGAGTTACCCATCGCATGCATGTACTCGCACGACAGATAGGGCTTCGCCGGGTTATCACGCAGGTACTCCTCGATCGCGTCAGGCAGCGCGTACATGCGTGACTCAATATCGGAGGCATCGTCGAACTCTCGATCCCACGTGACACCCTCGTAATGGACAGGGCGGGAATTGTCCAGCTCATGACAGCGCCGGTACATAGAGCGGAAAACCTCGCCGCCAAAAGACTCGTTACCTAGCGACCACATCAACACGGAGGCGTGATTGAGATCCTGGTGCAACATCGACTCGACGCGATCCACGCAGGCGCCCTCCCACTCCATCTTTGATCCCGGGATCGCCGTGGCTGGGGTGGGGATGTCGCCCGGTGTGCACCATGATCCGTGTGTCTCCAGGTTTGCCTCGTCAATGACGTACAGGCCGTACTCATCGCACAGGTCTAGGAAACGGGTGTCATTGGGGTAATGGCTTGTGCGGATTGCATTGATGTTGAGCTGCTTGCACAGGCGCACGTCCGTCACCATGTCCTCCATCGACATCGTTCGGCCCGTGCAAGGATTGAACTCGTGGCGGTTGACACCGCGGAAAATGAGGCGCTGGCCGTTGAGCATGAAGACAGAGTTGAGGATTTCGAAGCGGCGGAAGCCCACGCGCTGAGTCACGGTCTCGCAATCGTTTCCATCGGCGTCGTGAATCGTGAGGCTCAGCGTATACAGGGCCGGATCCTCCGCCGTCCACGGGTGTGCGCCTTCTAGTTCAGCCCGAAGCGTGATGCTGGGATCGTTTGCGGGCACGCTTTCGCTCCATACAATGGCGCCGCTCGAATCGGTGAGCTGGGCGCTCGCGGTACTGTCGGCCTTGGTTCCCTTGAGGTCGACCGTGACATTGAGTATTCCCATGCCAGAGTCCGCGTCGTAGTCAGCGTTGGTTGCGAGGTGGGCGACGTGGCGGGCAGGCAGAGCTACCAGTGATACGGAACGGAAAATGCCATGGAAACGCCAGGAGTCCTGTCCTTCCAGCCACGAGCCGCTGGAATGCTCGTAGCAGGCGACAACAATCTCGTGGTCCTGGGAGTGCGTCAGTGCTGACGTGATATCAAACTCGCTCGCCGTGTACCCGTCCTCGCAGTAGCCGACGAAGATGCCGTCCACCCAGATGTAGAGAGCCGTCGCAAAACCCTCGAAGCGTAGGCGTGCGTGTCCTTGCTTGCTCAAAGACTCCTGGAGGGAATCATGCAGGGTGAAGGTGCGCCGGTAGAGTGCAACTCGGCACTCCTCTGGTGGTTTGGGAGCCTGAGGGTTCTCGTGGCCGTCCCACGGCATCTGAATGTTGACGTACGCCGGAGGCCATAGCCCCTCAGCTTCGAGGGTTGAGGGAACGGGAAGGGTGTGGACTGCTTCCTGGTCGAATGTGGTGGTGGGGGAATCGAGAGTCACGCGCGAGCTTGACGTAACGGCTACCTCCCAGGTTCCGTCAAGACTCTGTGTCGGGGCGTTCGTGCGGTGTGTGCTGCGTGTGGGAAGTCGATTGACAGCAAAGGTCTGCGGATCGCTGAGCCATGCCGATGTGGGGGTGGAGGCGGTGGGTGTGTGGAACATGGTGACCTTCCGAATGTGCGACGTTGCGGTGGAGCGATCGTGCTCTGAGGTCAGAGTATCCTGTTGATCGAATCAATGCAATACAGTTACGCAGATATGCTTATATGATCTAGATGGCATTGGCATTCTCAGGTAAATGCGTTAACTTAGTTGTGTCCGAGCAAGAGTTGCTTCGAAGGAGAGGGACCATGGCACACGAAGAAAACGTACACAAGAGCTGGGTGTCGCGAATCTGCTACGCGATCGGCAATCTGGGGCAGGCTGCGTATTACAACGCGCTCTCAACATTCTTTGTCACCTACTATGCGGCGCAGACCCTGTTCCGCGACTATGAGGACTCCGAGGCCAAGGCGATGATTGCGATCATCACTGCCCTCGTCTTCATTATTCGGATCGTCGAGATCTTCATTGATCCACTGCTTGGAAACTTGGTGGACAACACAACCTCGCGCTTCGGGCGATTCAAGCCCTGGCAAGTCATTGGCGGCGTTGGATCATCCATCCTCCTTTTTGCGATTTTCACCGGACTCTTCGGCCTCGTCAACGTCAACAAAGGAGTGTTCATTGTCGTTTTTGTGATCGTCTTCGTGGTCCTTGACGTCCTGTACTCCCTGCGTGACATCTCCTACTGGGGCATGATTCCTGCGCTGTCCTCCTCCTCGCAGGAGCGCAGTGTGTACACCGCTCTCGGAACGTTTACGGGTTCCATCGGCTACAACGGCGTCACCGCGATCGTCGTTCCCGTGGTTGGATTCTTCGGTGCTCTTGCGGGAGCTGGTTCTGAGAGTCAGGCAGGATGGACGGGCTTCGGTGCGGTCATCGCTATCCTTGGTATCGTCACCTGTCTCGCGGTCGCCTTTGGTACTCGTGAGGAGGAGAGCGTCCTGCGCGATCCCTCCGATAAGTCCAACCCTCTGCAGGCGTTCCAGGCGATCGCGCGCAATGATCAGCTGCTGTGGACTTCCCTCTCGTACGTCCTCTACTCGATTGCGAATGTCGCGACGACGGGCTTCATGATCTACCTGTTCAAGTTCGTGCTCCAGAAGCCCGATATCTACTCGGTGGTTGGCATCATCGCCTTCGTTATCGGCCTGGCGGTGACGCCCCTGTACCCGGCGATCAACCGCCGCCTGCCCCGTCGCTACCTCTACCTTGGTGGCATGGTGCTCATGGCGAGTGCATACGTCCTGTTCATTCTCTTCTCGTCGAACCTCATTGTCGTCTTTGTCGCCCTGGTCCTGTTCTACCTTCCTGCCACGTGTATTCAGATGACGGCGATTCTGACGATCACCGACTCTGTTGAGTACGGGCAGTGGAAGACCGGCAAGCGTAACGAGGCCGTCACCCTCTCGGTGCGTCCCATGCTCGATAAGATCGCTGGTGCCCTGTCGAACTCCATCGTCGGCTTCGTCGCCATCGCGGCCGCCATGACCAACGATGTTGACCCCTCCCTGCTGACGGCCGGCAACATTGAGACCTTCAAGACGGCTGCTTTCTACGCTCCTCTTGCGGTCATCGTCCTGGCGTTCATCGTCTTTGCGCGGAAGGTTACCCTGACCGAGGTCAAGCACGGAGAGATTGTGTCCCTCCTCGAGCAAAACCTTGCTCGCTCGGAGGCTGGCGAAGACTAACCGAATAAGCGCCCGATGAGGAGGAGTATCGGGTGAGAGGCGGGGGATGTGCGAGCGTCCCCCGCCTCTTTTAACGCTCTCAGGTTTGTCTGATGAAATTCTGCGAAGGCTCCCCGATAGTTTTCAGGTAGCTTTCAGTCTTGTGGGATGTAATCTAGTCAGGTAGTGAGAACCATTGCCGATAAGCATTCCTCAAGGAGTTTTCGATGAAGAATCGCGCACAGACGCGCGCCCTTGCCGTCATTGCCATCACCCTGGCGGCGGCCCTCAGCGCCTGCGGGTCAACCGGATCGTCCGCCTCGTCCCCGTCCAGCTCGAAGAGCCCGAGCGCGGCAGCCACCAACGCCGCCAGCAACGACCCCAACCTGGTGTTCGCTCAGTGCATGCGCGAGAAGGGCTTTGATGTGCCCGACACGGGCCTGACGCCCGAGAACCTGAAGGACACTTCCGACGCGTTCAACAACGCCCTCAACGAGTGCATGGTGAAGGTTTCCGGCATGACCGGCGAGGACAACGTCGCGAACGACCCCGCCGCGCGTGAGGCCATGGTCAAGGCCGCCCAGTGCCTGCGTGAGGCCGGCTACGACGTCAAGGACCCGCAGGCGGGCGAAGGCATCAGCGTCAAGGACATCCCCGAGGACGTGCTCAACAAGTGCTTCCAGCAGTCAGGGGCCGCCAAGTGACGCGTCCGCGAACCCCACGCCCCGCGGCCACGCTCGCAATCCTCGCGATCGGCGCGCTGACCCTGTCCGCCTGCTCGGGCGCCAACGCGGACGCAGAAGCTCCCCAGTCCTTTGACGGGGCGACCGCGACCGTCACACGCGGCGACCTGGTAGGGGAGACCACCGTCCAGGGAACGCTCCACTACGCCGACTCCTACACGCTCAAGAGCGCCTTCGAAGGCGTTGTGACCGCCCTGCCCACGCCCGGCACGACCCTCACCCAGGGATCGCACGTGTACACGGTCGCCGGAAACAACACGTACCTGCTCCACGGCTCCACCCCCGCTTGGCGCGCGTTCGAGGAGGGCATGAGCGACGGTGAGGACGTCACGCAGCTGGAGACGGCGCTCTCTGAGCTCGGCTACTTCGAGGCCACGCCCAACGCCCACTTCGACTGGAACACGATCGCGGCGATCAAGAAGTGGCAGAAGGCCCTGACGCTCACCCAGAGCGGCTCCCTGCCCCTGGGCACCGTCCTCTTCGCCCCCGAGGACCTGCGCATCGGCGCGCTCAAAGCCCGCGTCGGCGACAATGCGACGATGGAGACGGAACTGTTCACGGCCTCGTCCTCGCGTCAGGTTATCTCCGCGAACCTGAAGCTCTCCGACCAGGCCCTCGGCGTCGTCGGGAACTCCGTGACCGTGCGTCTGCCCGGCTCCGCCGCGACGACCACCGGAACGATCACCTCCGTCGAGCCGCCCCGCGAGAAGGACGGCGAGGAAGGCTCCAAGGAGACGACCAAGGAACGGATCATTCCGATCACCGTCACCCCCGACGATACGTCCGCCCTTGAGGGGCTGCAGGAGGCCTCGGTGTCCCTGGGCCTGACCTCGCAGACGCGCACCGGCGTGCTGTCCGTGCCCCTCGGCGCGCTCGTGGCCCTCAGCGCCGACCAATTCGGCGTCGAGGTCGTGGATGAGAAGGGCGAGATACGCCGGGTTCCCGTCACCGTCGGCCTGTTCGCGGGAGACCGCGTCGAAGTGAGCGGCGACGAGATCGCCGAAGGCCAGCGCGTGGTGGTGCCCAACCGATGAGCCACATCCTGCAACTGACCGACGTGCACCGGTCCTTCGGCAGCCCGCCCGTGCACGCCTGCAACGGAGTGTCCCTGACCGTCGACGAGGGCGAGTTCGTGGCCATCGTCGGGCCGTCCGGCTCCGGAAAATCCACCCTGCTGAACCTCATCGGAACGCTCGACCGGCCCACCTCGGGCAGCGTGTTCATCAACGGCACCGATGTGTCTTCCCTGAAAGATGCCGAGCTGTCGGGAGTGCGCTCCTCGCTCATCGGCTTCGTGTTCCAGCAGTTCCACCTGACGGCGGGCGTGTCCGCGCTCGACAACGTTGCGGATGGCCTGCTCTACCGGGGTGTGCCCCGCGCCAAGCGCCGCGAGGCCGCGCGCGAGGCCCTGACCCGCGTGGGTCTCGGGCACCGCATGGACCACAAGCCCCACCAGATGTCGGGCGGCGAGCGCCAGCGTGTCGCCATCGCCCGTGCCATCATCGGGCACCCAGCCCTGCTGCTGGCCGACGAGCCCACCGGAAACCTCGATTCGCGTTCGGGCGCGTCCATCGTCGCCCTCCTGCGCGAGCTCAACGAGGCCGGCACCACCATCATCGTGATTACCCACGACAACGACCTGGCGGCCTCGCTGCCCAGGCAGATCGCCATCCGCGATGGCGAGATCGTCTCCGACTCCGCGCACCCGGGAGGTGGCCATGGCGAGTAAGAAGAACTCGGGTACCGGCCGCTCCGCACTGCGCCTCTCGGACGTCGCGCGCCTGGGCCTGACGGGCCTGCGCGCTCGCCCCATGCGCGCTATCCTCTCGGCCCTGGGCATCGCGATCGGCATCGCGGCCATGGTCGGCGTCGTCGGCGTCTCCGCCTCCTCGCAGGCCCGCCTGCAAGAACAGCTGCGGGCGCTGGGCACCAACATGCTGACCGCGCGCAGCGGCGCGGACTTGAGCGGCGTCGACCTCATCCTGCCCGAGGACTCCGTGGGTCGCACCCTCATGATCCCGGGCGTCACCGACGCGGCCTCGACCTCGACGCTGAGCGGCGTCTCCGTGTACCGCTCGCGCCTGTCCGACCCGAACGCGACCGGCGGCATCATCACGATGGCGGCCGACACGAACCTCCTGAAGGTCGTGTCCGGGACCATGAAGAAGGGCGCGTGGCTCAACGACGCCACCGCGAAGTACCCGGGCGTCGTCGTGGGGTCGAGGGCCGCGCAGCTGCTCGGCGTCGTCGAGCCGGGCACCCAGGTGTGGCTGGGTGGCATGTCCTTCACCGTCCTGGGCATCATGGATCCAGCACCCCTGGCCGAGGAACTCGATAACGCGGCGCTCATCGGTGTGTCCGCCGCGGGCACGTACTTCGACGCGGGCAAGACGCCCACGACGATCTACGAGCGCTCGACAGAGGACCAAGTGGAGAACGTGCGCGAGCTCCTCGGTCCCACCCTCGCCCCGCAGGGAGCCACCGGCCTGAAGGTCTCACGCCCCTCCGACGCGCTGGCCGCCCAGAACGCGGCCGACCAGACGCTCACGACGCTGCTCGCCGGCGTCGGATCGATCGCCCTGCTGGTGGGCGGCATCGGCGTGGCCAACACGATGATCATCTCCGTCCTGGAACGCCGCAAGGAGATCGGCCTGCGCCGGTCTCTGGGCGCCAAGCGCGGACACATCACCGTGCAGTTCCTGGCCGAAGCCCTGCTCTTGTCCTTCCTCGGAGGACTCGCGGGATGCCTGATCGGCGCCGGCGTCACCTGGGGCATGTGCTACGCGTACGGCTGGCCGCCCACCCTGCACTGGTGGGTGATCGCCGCAGGCCTCGGCGCCACTCTCCTCATCGGCGCCGTCGCCGGGCTCTACCCCGCGATCCGAGCGGCCCGCACGCCGCCCACAGCGGCGCTCGCCTCACAGTAGGTTTCCCGCCCACAAAAGCCGTGGCCGGCTCGCCAACCCCGATACTGAGCGGGGGAGTGCGAGCTGGCCACGGCCTCGTTCATGGGCGCGTCAGTCCTGCACGGGGCCGCCGTAGATCTCATCGATGACGGGCGCGAGGCGGCGCGTGGCTTCGGCCCTCTTGACCTTCAGTGAGGGCGTGAGCAGGCCGTTCGCCTCCGTGAAGTCGGTCGTGAGGACCTTGATCTTGCGGATCGACTCGGCGCGCGAGACGTGCTCGTTCGCGGAGGCCACCGCCTTCTCCAGGGAGGCCAGGACCTCGACATTCGTGGCTGCCTCGGCCACGCTCATCGGGGGCAGCGAGTGTGCGGCGAGCCAATCGGGCAGCATCTCCGCGTCCAGCGTGATGAGCGCGGCGACGAAGGGGCGCTGATCGCCGACGACCAGGACCTGGGAGATGAGCGGGTGGGAGCGCATCGGATTTTCGAGGGCGGCGGGGGCGACGTTCTTGCCTCCCGCCGTCACGATGATCTCCTTCGCGCGGCCCGTGATGGACACGTAGCCGTCGCGGTCCAGGGACCCCAGGTCGCCCGTGCGGAACCAGCCGTCCTCGGTGAAGCAGGCGGCCGTGGCCTCGGGGTCGTTGTGGTAGCGCTGGAAGACGCTCGAGCCCTTGAGCAGGATTTCTCCCTCGTCGCTGATCTTGAAGGACATGGGCGGCAGGGCCGGGCCCACGGTGCCGATCTTGGACAGGCGGGGCGTGTTCACGGACACCGGGCCGACCGTCTCGGTCAGGCCGTAGCCCTCCAGGACGGGGATGCCGACGCCGCGATAGAAGTGCGCGAGCCAGGTCGCCAGGGGCGCGCCGCCCGACACGATGTAGTCCGCGTTGCCGCCCACGAGGCGGATGATCTGCTGGTAGACGAGCTTGTCGGCCAGCGTGTGCTGGGCCTTGAGCGACGCGGTCGGGCCCTCCTCGGTGTCGAGGGCCTGAGAGTAGGCGATCGCGACCTTGGCCGCCCAGCGGAAGATCTTGCGCTTGGGGCCGGAGGCCTTCGTGTCCGCCGAGTTGTAGATCTTCTCCAGGACGCGCGGGACGACCAGGAGGTAGCTCGGCTTGAAGGACGCCAGGTCGCCCAGCAGGTTCTTGATGTTGGAGGCGTGGCCGAGCACGCCGTTGCCGCTGATCTGGAAGACCTGCAGGAAGCGCGCGAACACGTGGGCGAGGGGCAGGAAGAGGAGCAGGCGCGAGTCCTTGCCCGCCGCGATTTCCGGCATCCACGAGTGGGCGTTTAGGCACAGGTTCGTGAAGTTCTCATGGGACAGGACCGTGCCCTTGGGCGTGCCCGTCGTGCCCGACGTGTAGACGATGGTCGCGATGTCGTCCTTCGTGAGGGCGTCGGAGCGGGCGAGGACGCGCTCGCGCGGGGTGGCCGCGCCGTCGGCGATGAGGGTCTCGATGGCTTCGGAGTCCAGGGAGAGGACGTGCGTGTTGTCCCGGCCTTCGCGTTCGGCTGCTGCGCGCACGATCTCGGCCATGGACACGGTCTCGGTGATGATGAGGGAGACATCCGCGTCGACGAGGACGTGGGCGACCTGGTCGATCGAGCTGGTCTCGTAGATGGGCACGGGCACGAGGCCGGCCGCCCAGCAGGCGAAGTCGAGGAGCGTCCACTCGTAGCGGGTGCGGCTCATGATGGCGACGCGGTCGCCCGGCTCGAGGCCTCGTGCGATGAGGCCGGCGGCGACGGCGTGGACCTCGTCGTAGAACTCGCGTGCCGTGATGGAGCGCCATGTGTCGCCGATGCCGATCTTGCGCAGGATGAGCGGGCGGGTCGCGCCGCGCTGCACGCGTTCTTTGAGCAGGTGGGGGATCGTCGTGTGCTCGTCGATGCGCACGAGGACGGGGGCGTGCCACTCGAGGGCTTCCGTCGCGGGGGTGGTTTCCTGAGAGTTGGTAGCCGCGTCAGTCGTGACTTCCGTGGTCGTCTGCGCCTGCGTCGTCTCGTCGTCTATGGATGAGGTCGGGGTTTCCTTCTCGGTCATGCGTGCTCCCTGGTCGCTGGGCGTTGTGCGCTGCGCTGCTGCGGGACGAGGTCGGCGGCGCTGCTACTGCTTCCCCTATCCTACGCGCCCGTAGGGTGGGGGAGAAGGAGCGTCTTTAGGGGTGGCTGCCTGTCCCCTGTGTGGTGTTCCTTTGGATATTCGGTGGTCAGTGCTGACGCTGAAAGGATTCGAGGGCTTGTGTGAGTGCTTCTTCTAGTGTGAGCCGGGACTGACGTGTGGAGAGAAGCGAGAGGATGACGACGCTGTCGTCGGTCACGAGGAAGCCGATGAGGAGGGTCTTGCGGAATCCGATGATGCGCATTCCAGGGTGATGCAGTGAGAAAGCTTGGCCGCGTAGTGGGAAGTCGGGAAGCTGCTCAATGTAATCCGCCAGCGCCCGCATGTAGTTGCGGGCCGTGACTTCAGAACCGCTGACTGATGCCATAGATTGTCGGAGGTGTCTGAACTGTTGTCGAGCCTGGCTGGTCACGACCAGGCGAAAATGTCGCCCGGTCATTTCAGCCCCAGGTCAGCGCGGATGTCGTCGAGCGTGTAGACATCGTCTGGGTTCTCCTCGTAATCGCGAACAGCCTGAGCGAGGTCTTCTTGCAGCCATCGGTCGAGTTCGTCTCGTGTTCGGCGGTCGCGACGTTCCTCAAGGGCCTCCATTGCTTCCTCGTAGAAGGCGGGGGAGACCAGGACCGCGCGGGTCTGTGCGCCGCGCGAGCGCAGCTCGACGGGTTCGACTTGGGCGGCGGCGATGTACTGAGCCTGATTCTGGCGAAACTCGGAAAGCGTAGCGGTTGACATGTACTAATTGTACAACTTGTTGCGATCGTGTGTGTCAGTCGTGGTGGAGCGCTCGAGGGCCATTGCCATGTGCCTGGAGGCTGCCGAGAACTCGATGATGTACGTCCCGTGGTGAGTGAACATGAGTATGTTTCGCGCGATGCGCCGCAGCTCGAGTTCCGGGTAGGTGAGTCCCGCTGACACTGGCCTGTCCGTCATCCGCTCGCGGTTGTCGTCGTCCGGGATGGCTGCGAGGAACTCGTCGAGCGTTGTGATCGCTATCGCTCCTGCCTAGGCGACAAACATGCAGGTCAGCCTCACAGAGAGCTGTGTCTCTCAACGCGGGTGTAGACATGGGGGCCGCCCGTGGTTCCCCACGGGCGGCCCGAAAGCCTCGGTCTCGAGAATCTACGAAGTATTGAGCCATGTCATCCTCTAAATATGGCCGATCGATCAACCATTCTGTGGTGATGTGTCCCCTGGTCGGTCGCGCATCATCATTCTGTAATGGCCAATATGTTGCCCTCCGTCGAGAGTCTCGAATACGCGTTTGAAAGCAGAAAGAAGTTTAAATGAATTCATACGGAGGATGTCGTAAATGTCTGAACCAATCGATGAGTGTGATGATGAATTGCAAAATGCGAGCAACGTTGCGGTTCCGCTATCAGTAGACTTGCTAAGTGAAGTAATCGTTCCGAGCCCCCCGATGTCAAGGAAATAGGATTCGATGATGCGGCGCATTGTGTTTCCAAGGAGTGGGAATGCTGGAGGAGTTACGTGATCTTTGTGTGCCTTAACGACAATTTTGTTGCAGCGTCTCACCTCGGCCCACAGTTCATTGTATTCGTTGGTAATGAGGGAGCTGGCGTTAGGGCCAAGCACTGAAGAGCCCGTCTCGCCTTTCTGAATGAAGTAATAACAAGCCTTCGAATCAGATTCCTTTTCATTCAGATAGTTGAAAGCTACCTCCTTTAGGAACCTTGTATTGTGAGATGTGATGATAACTTGTTTTACGGAGCTGTTGTTATTAGGACTGGAAACTTGGTCCAATAGACGTCGAATAATGTTGGTGATGAGGAAGAAGGTTTCGGCATCGGTGGAGGCAATAGGGTCGTCGATAACTAGGAGTGTTGAGAGTAGGTTAGCAGTGGTAGAGGATCCTTTTCCATCCTTGTAATACTTCGCAATAAAGTATAGGAAAGTGAGTAATGTTCGCTCCCCTTCGGAAAGTGTTGATGTATCGATTGGGTTGTCGGTTCCATCCTTAGAGTGACGAACGAGTATATACTGTCCAGATGGAAATTCAGGGTTCGAAAATTTTGGCGTCTGCTCGGGTGTTGTTAGGCTGAAACTATTGAATCCGATATAAGCCAGAATTTGGTTGATGAATGTCATTTTTTCGCCAACCTGTGTGATTTTAGATAGTTTGTTGTCTATCTCAGTGCGGATGTGTCTAATTGCCTGCTTTATCGAATTAAGGTCAGCATCGGTTGGCGTCGTTGCGTTGATTGTGGCAAGTGCATGAAGGTAGGTGTCAAGAATGTCGCGAAATTCAACGCACGTAAGATATTCGTAGAGCGCGGTTCGAGCGATTCGAATCGCTTCAGTTCGCTTGCCTTTTCCTGCGTTAATGGCATTGTTACGGTCGGTTATCTGTGATGTTATGAGTGTTAGTTGTTCCCTGATTATCTGGAATGGATCTTCTGAGAGTTCTGTTGATAAGATTCTGTTAGATTCAATAGCCTTCTGTTCCAACTTGCTTTGAGTGTGTCTGATCTCGCTCAAAGCCTTGTTGATAATGGTGAGAGGAGTATTATATTCAATTGACTTATAATCTGGATTTGTAGTAAGGTTCGTTGTTAATGTTTCGCAATTTGTGATATAGGTTTTGATTGCGTCATTAGCTTTGGTGATCGCTTGAATGTGTGCTTCGTGTCGATTGTCAAAAACCTTCTTTAGCTCATCGATTAGCTGGTCTGTGAGTCTTTGTTGGCAGAAAGGGCATGATGAGAGGTTATCGGTCTCTACTGTTGCCAATCCGCGACGGATCCAGTCGTGTAGGTTATGTTTGTCGATAAATGCCGACATTGTGGAATCATTATTCAGGGTAATGGTGGTTTTTAGTATCGTTTCAATACTTGATAGTGTGTAGTTTGTCTCCGGGATTGATGGCATGACGATTTCGGTGGCGTCCGCTTCCGGAATGTGTTTTAATATGTCGAGTATTTTCTCAATAGTGTCATAATTTGTTGAGGATGCGGCGTTTTTTGAACTCTTGAACTGTAATAGTTTGGTAAGTAGTGTGGGATTATTTCCGGGAATTATTGGATTTGATTTGGCGTAGAGTGAATTGTAATCTTTGAAGATTGCTGCGAGTTGCTTTCGTCTTGGCCCAATGCTTGATTGTGTTACATTGAGCAGTCTCTCTCGCTCTCTTTCAGCCTCCTTAATCTTTGTTTGCGTTTCTTCGAGTTTCTCCTCGCGTTGTTTGAGTTGCTCGGTTAGTTGGTCAATTTCATCTTTGAGTACCGAGTTCTCTTTCCCTAGTGTAATGTGTCCTGGTGCCTGGCATTCGCGGAATGAGTCTTTAATGTAGTCGCGGTTAAATACTGCAATCTCTTGGATTTCAGTCTCTATTTCCTCTAGATTGATTGTTTGAATCTTGTTTGAGAGAGTTGTCTTTCCGGAGCCGTTTGGTCCAAAAATGAAATTGATGTTCTTCAGGCCTGTTAGCTTGGCATCAGGTGCGAAGCATGGGGTTCCGCTGAGGTCTACTTCGGTGATCATGTGCCCTCCTTTGGGTTGTGTCTTGACAGTTGCAGCCTAACGGTGGAAGAGCTCGTCTGTGTGCGTTATGCACTTGTCTGACAAGTACAAGAATAAGTGTGGTGAGTCTCAGTCTCTGTGTCGCGCGGTGCGGTTGCGAAATAGGTATGCACAAGGGGGCCGCCCGTGGTTTCCCACGGGCGGCCCCCCAGCAGCCTAGCGATCAGCCCTTGCGCTTAGCAGGAGCCTCGCCCAGCTCGAAGGACTCGACAACGGCCTCGGTGGCCTCAGCGTCGTCGGAGGCAGCCACGGTGAGGGTGCCCACGGCCTTCGATGCGGCCTCCAGGTCGCCCTTCACGGACTCCAGGGCCTCCACCTGAGCCTGCGGGGCGCGCACCGTCACCGCCAGGAACGGCGTACGCGGCGACACCTTCGCCTCAGACTTCACGCGACGCAGCGCGATCAGAGCAGAGGACGCGGCCTCGAGCACCGAGGGATCGCCGTCGACGCCCGCCAGATCGGATGCAACCGGCCACGGCGCGACGTGCACGCTGCCCTCGCGGTACCAGCTCCACACCTCTTCCGTCACGTACGGCAGGTAGGGGGCCAGCAGACGCACCACGTTATCAATAACGATTGCCAGAGCCGCACGGGCAGACGCGGCCGAGGCCTCGTCCCACGCGCCATCACGGTTGTAGGCGCGCTCCTTCACCAGCTCCAGGTAGTCGTCACAGAACGTCCAGAAGAACGACTCCGTGACCTCCAGCGCGCGAGAGTGCTCGTAGGACGCCAGCGCAGCCGAGGCCTCGTCAATGACCGAGGCCAGCGCAGCCAGCACCGAACGATCCAGCGGCACCGTCACCAGCGCCGGATCCAGATCGATCGCCGCGCCCTCGCCGCCCATCGTGAGGGCAAACTTCGACGCGTTCAGCACCTTGATCGCCAGGCGGCGACCAATCTTCATCTGCTGCTCGTCGAACGCCGCATCCAGGCCCAGGCGAGCCGACGCCGCCCAGTAACGCACGGCATCCGAACCGTACTTCTCCAGGATGCCCATGGGGGTCACGACGTTGCCCTTGGACTTCGACATCTTCTTGTGGTCCGAATCCAGGATCCAGCCCGACAGGCCGGCGTGCTTCCACGGCAGCGCACCGAACTCCAGGTCCGCGCGCACCACGGTCGAGAACAGCCACGTACGAATGATGTCCTGGCCCTGCGGGCGCAGATCCATCGGGTACGTGCGAGCGAACAGATCCTCGTCATCCAGCCAGCCACACGCCAGCTGCGGGGACAGCGAGGACGTCGCCCACGTGTCCATGATGTCCAGCTCGCCCACGAAGCCGCCGGCCACGCCGCGCTGATCCTCCGTGTAGCCCTCCGGCACGTCCGTCGACGGATCGACCGGCAGCGCAGCCTCAGACGGGGTGATGATGTCGTCGTAGTTCACCTGGCCGTCCGCGTCCACGCGGTACCACAGCGGGAACGGCACGCCGAAGAAGCGCTGACGGGAGACCAGCCAGTCGCCCTTCAGGCCCTTCACCCAGTTTTCGTAGCGCACGCGCATGAAGTCGGGGTGGAACTCCAGCTCGCGGCCGCGGCCGATGAGCTCCTCGTTCAGATCCTTGCCCGAGGCCGGGTTCGTCCACGCGCGGCCACCGTTACGGATGTACCACTGGCGCGAGGTGACGATCTCGAGGGGCTTGTCGCCCTTCTCGAAGAAGTTGGTCTGACGCATCGTCTTGGTCGGCTCGCCCTTCAGCTCGCCCGACTCTCGCAGGGCGGCCACCACGGCCTCGCGCGCGGAGAACGTCGTCTTACCGGTGATCTCCTCGAAAGCCTTGCGGCCCGCGTCGCTCGTGATCCACTCGGGGGTCTCGGTGATGATGCGGCCGTCCTTGCGCAGGATCGCGCGCAGCGGCAGCTCCAGGTCACGCCACCAGTCGATGTCGGTCGTGTCGCCGAA
>FLSB01002895.1_pt1 | contig 21691 bp, 34 predicted proteins | sample 1550551 | NCBI WGS metagenome assembly FLSB01 (sample SAMEA4031774, study PRJEB14383) | metagenome | biome: human; feature: oral; material: saliva | place: Philippines | collected 2014 | reverse complement strand
TTCAGGTATATGGAATACGCCCAATCGCTCAATAACATTGATTACCTTTGGAATAATCTTATTTGCTTTGATAACAGCTATCTTTGTTCCCTTATCGCCAATCCCCAATCGCTCACATTCAGAGATATTGCAGAGCGAGGCACGCTTTACGGTTGTTCCTTCTATCTCAGTTGGCTTAAATACTGCAATAGGTGTTATAGTTGATGTAGCACAAGACCACTCTATATATTCTAATTCAGTTTCAACACTCTTATCTTGCCATTTGAAAGCATAACCTGCACGTGTTGCATGATGACCTGTTATAGAACCACTTGCACCATAAACTGTATCATCATAAGCAATAACCAATCCATCAACAGGGTAAGGATAAACTGAAGAAGTATTAGACCAATGATTTATAACGCCTTGTATATTTTTTTCTGTAGGTTTCTCTATAAATTCTCTTTCAACAACGTTAAATCCTTGCTCTTCTAACCATTTCATTCGTTCTCCCCATGAAACAGTCTCTTCTTCTATATAAACAAGAGTAAATGGAATCCAAAGTATATGGCGTTTTTTAACCTCATTAATATCTTTCATTGATAATGAACCTGATGCAAGGTTACGAGGATTAGCATATTCCTCTTCTGATTCCATATTGAATTGCTCGAAGTCAGCATAACTAATAATAGCTTCACCACGAATCACAAGATGTCCTTTATATGGTATAGTATCTAATATACCATCAATAGCTTTATATAAATGAGTAATATTTGTCCCAATATGACCATTGCCACGTGTTACAACCTTTATTAATTTCCCATTGTCATACGTAACAACTAAAGTCAAACCATCTAACTTCCATGAGAGCCAAATAGGTCTATTATCTGCCCACTTTGTAAGGTCTATCACTTTCTTTGTCTTTGCTAAAGATAAAGCAGCAAACTCATGTTGCTCTTTCTGACCAATAACATTATCAGCAGATACATTTTGTGTGGGAGAATCAGATAAGATTATTCCCGTTTCTCCTTCTAACTTCTTTAATCGGTCAAAAGCAGCATCCCACTCATAATCACTCATTAATTCCCCCTTACCATTATAATAAGCATCAGATGCAGCATTTAATTGATTAACAAGAGATTCTATTTCACTATTCATTAAAATATTTATTTTTCAAACTCTTTATTAAATAATTGATTTATATATTCCATTTTTTCAAAATCATCTGTATTTATTCCAATCATAAAAAATACATTTTTTATTAAAACATTACGTAATTGATTAATGTCACTTGAACATAATGAAATTGATTTGTCATTATCTAATAGATATTCCAAATATTTCTTATATATTATAAACCAATCTTTCTTAATATTGTACTTATTCAAAAAATCAACAAAATAAGGAAAATGATTCTTTATTTCTTTAAAGAATACATCCTTAATATATTTATCACGTTTCCAATTGTCAATAAATAAATTAATTAACGTTTCGTCTTCCTTATCATCCAATTCAATATTGAAAAAACATATATTAAATGGCTCTTTGGCAAATACACAAGGTTTCTTTATATGTATGTTAATTCCATTCCTTAATAAATCTATAAACTTATCATACCAATCATGCTCTTTCAAATACTTAACAAACTCAACAATAGAATAATTATCACTATTCTCTAATAAATGCTGAATCCAAAAACTTTGATATAATTTATCACAACGATTTAATTCTACTTTCTCCTCTTCAGTATTATTACCATTGTCAACACTTAAATGAAATACATGACGAAATGGATTGTATATATCATTGCTTTCAAAGCAACGTTGTATCATACAAACAGATTCATAACTGTTCCAACATTTGTCTAACTTTCCCCAAACAATATCATTACCATGAGCAATCTCTATAAACTTCTTGAAATATGTATCTTCCTTTAAAGCCTTTAAACACTTTACTAATTTCTCATTTTTAATCATATAATAAGGCATAATTATTTACACTCAACAAACTTCTTAACTTCATTAACATAGTTATCAGTCAATTCAATAAAATTAATGTCACTACATTTACTTAATCTATAAATCAATAAAGGATTATTTATAACAACAATTAATTGAACACCATCTTTCTTTTCACGTAATATATTATATATGCTCTCTAAATTGTATATGTCAAGATTCTTGTCAGGTTCATCCATTAATACAGTATATTCCTTTTCTGCTGATATATCATTATATTTAAAACTGTTCTTCCTATAATAATCTATAAGTAAACGCTTCATAGTATTACTATCACTATTCTCACTATCATCAGCCTCCCAATTAATAGGGAAATCTAAATTAACCTTATCACTAAACATAGTGTTAAATAATGTGCCAATACATGACATTAAACCCTCACCACTTGATTCATTTAATATATTGTAAAATAAACCAAAATTAATATCACTACTCAATACATTGCTCTTATTGCCATGCAAACTATTACCATCTAATAAATTGAATACAACACCATTATAATCACTTATCACACTAATGCCATCATGTAATAATATTCCCTTATTATCTTTAATTTTATACATATCAAATAACTTATTTGATACGTTACCTGACATAATACTGTCACTGCATAAACAATAATAACGTAATAACTTTAATAAAGTACTCTTACCACTACCATTGTTGCCAACAATAATGTTAACACCTGATTTAAAATGAATTGACCCACACTTATTAAAATAATCAACGCTACTTAAATACTTAATAGGACTATTATGTATATCCCTAAAAAGAATATCACTAATCATATAACTAAAAATTAATAATTTTATACACTAAAAATAACAACCTAAATATACAAATAAAAAGTTATATAGATAACATATATAATGTTAAAGTCATTTAAAAAATTAATGAAAAAATTTTCTGGAATTTTTTTGTAAAGCACATATAAATAAAATAAGGGGGGTCTTCCAATAATAAAAAATAAATAGGAATATTTTTGTTTATGAATATCTATAAATTAAAATTGAAATGCCATTTTAAAAAATAGTTAAAAATTTTTCTGGAATTTTTTTTGTAAAGCATATTTTAATAAAAATCATACCCTACTATTTCTAATGTAATGAGATAATATATTACTTTAGATTTTAATAATTATTATTTTTACAGAACTATACAATAATAAAAATAATCTTAATATAAAATTATTTGCATATTATAACTTAAAATTAAAAAGACCTTTTAAAAAATATAGCAAAAATTTTCTGGGATTTTTTTTACAGTATAATAAATTGATAATTTAAGTAATGGTAAAAATGAAAGTCGAATTTAAAAATATTGAAAAATTATTCTGGAATTTTTTACAGAACTGTTGCTCATTTATAGCACTATAAATAGGGGGAGGGGTCGTAGGTGCGGATAGGGGGGAGTATATAGGGGGGTATAGCCCCACACGTATTAATATATTATCTATTATATCCTTTATTTACCCATTTATTTTGTTTCTAAGACCTTTAAATACTGAAAAGGTATAATTATATCACTTTATTATTTTAAAGGTTCTAAAACGTTTTAAATAACTTTATTATTTAATATAAACATATATAATATACAAATAATTTAATAAAATACCAAATTAATTTAAGTATTTAACATTTATTGTATTATTTGTTAAAAAGTTTTAATAATAGTATTTTTCCTAATATTTTATTTGGTATTATAAAATAATATTTGTATATTCATTATAAAAAAATTAATACCATATAAAAAATTAGGCTACTTTCACAAGCAGCCTAACATTAACAAAAATAAAATAGTTGTAACACTCAAAGCAAAATTATATTTCTATACCATTTTCTCTATCAAATGATTTTTTAAATTTTACTTTCATATAGGTAATAGCTTCTTTTATAGTATAGCTTACCAAATCACCCAAATAAGTTATTACAAAGTAATCATCATTTGTAACAAATAAATTGCTCCCTTTTACTAACTTTGCGATTTGAAAAGGTTCAAAACCCTCAAGAATTTGATTAAATTCAGACATTAGATAAATACAATTATCAATATCCACATCCGCACAAAACTCATTGAAAATCTCTATCTTTTTATCATCGCTTAATTCATCAAACCATGATTCAAATTCACTATATGTATTAAATTTCATATTATATAATGTTGTTTGTTTAACGATGGTAATATACAAAATAAAAGATAAAACACATAGTAAAATATCACGTTTAACACTACATTAACATTATAATAAAAACTTGTTAATATATTGAATTATATTTGGTAGTTTAACTTATTTGTTATATATTACAAGCGTTAAAAGAAACAGAAATAGTAACAACAAGCAAAATTAATAAAGATATGGAAAAAAGAAATAATGCATCAAGTCTTACTTATATTTTATCAAAAGAATATATAGAGAATGGTCAAAGATATTTTATTAAGGCTAAATGTTTCTTAGGTGATGATTGTAAGAACGGCAAAGCAAGTTTTTCAATTACAGGGAAAATCTATTTAGTAGAAGGCGATTCTAAGTACTTAGAGGCTTGTGGCTGTTGCCATGACGAAATTATAAAGCAATTTCCTGAATTGAAACCATTTATTAAACTTCATCTTTGTGACTATGATGGTATGCCTATGTATCCCGTTTCAAATGGCACATACTTTATAAACAATGAAAGCGAAGATAAAGCAAAGAAGTATTTACGTATTACTTCTAAAGAATATGAAACATTAAAAGGTGTTGCTGATAATAAAGATTATTTTAAAGGAGAACTTTATGAGTTAGGAGTTATAAATCGTTGGGAAAAAGAAGGTTTAAAATTTATTACCTTCTTAGAAGATGTAACAAAAACAAAATGGGTAAATCAATATTCTAAAATTGACGAAAAAACTTATTGGTAAGACAATATTAAATAAGGAATGAAAAAATATAATCATTCCTTATTTTTTTTATTATATGTATTGTATTTCCTATTATGAATATATAAATAATTTTTTAAAATGACAAATAATATCATCATATTTAACAATAATTTAATAACTTGTTAATTTATAGTTAATACTAGTTTTTTATTTGTTATTTAGTTGGAGGTTTATCTTTTATTTTATATATTAACAATGTTAAATAGAAATAGACAATATAAACAAACAAATAGGAGATATTAAAATGAAAGATAATGAATTAGTTCAATATATTGCTAATAAGTTAGGCATTACTCCTAATGATAGTTTAATATTATTTTTTATATTAGGTTTTATTATTGGAGCGTTTAGACTTACAAAAAAAATTTTAGGCATACCTTTAATTATTTGGTTAGTTCTTTTTAAATCTTCAGTTAATAAGAAATTTAAATAAAAAAGTTATTAAATAATTTGGTGATTTAATTTTTCTTTTGTATATTTGAATTGTTGAAATAAACATAGTATAAACATTTAACAAAATAGGAGATATAGATATGTGGATGTTAAGTTTTTTAATCGTTTCATTTGTATTAGTAGTTGTCGGTTCTCGTACCCCTGAAGAATGGAACGAAAAACTAAAAAATATTGAGGAATAATTACATAATATGTAAATTTTATAATTTTTGTTGCGGTGCGTACTTTTTGTACTCCTTTTTTCGTCTGCAAAATTAGTGGTATGTGATATATAGCTAATTTTATTATACAATAGATAGTTGCAAAACTATATGTGAATATAGTTTATCGTTATTTTTTTGTCAAAAATTTGATTTATGGTTAAACCTTACTTAGCGAAGTAAGGTTTTTTTGTTTATATAATATTTTTCTTATTATGAATATACAAATTATTTTTTAAAGTTACAAACAATATTATGTTAATTAACAATATTTTGAATATATGTTAATTTATAGTTAATATTGATTTTTACTTATTATTTGTTTGGTGGTTTAATTTATTTGTTATATATTACAAATGCTAAATAAATAACATAGTAAATATATTAGATTATGGATTTAACAAAAAGCGCAGAAAAATATTTACATATTCGTTTAGAAGATGATGATACTCCTAATGGTGGCAAATCATTTGCAGAGGAAACATTAAAGGACTTTTTATATAGTATTGATAAACCTTTCAACTCTCCTATGTATAAGGTTAACTATTGGCTTAAACAATGCGGTTTGAAAACGATTAAATTTTGAATATAATGCAAACATTTTATTTTTTCATTTATAATAAAGGTAATGAAAAATCGTTAGTATATAAAAATTTGAAAGATTGTCTTTCAGATGGTATAGATGAGTTTAATCTAAATAAAAAAGAAGTTGTTTTATATTCTTTTGATATTGATGATGATACTTACAAATCTTCTGATTATTACATAGAAGATATTAAAGATATTACTCCTTTGGATGATTGCGAACATATTTTAACCATTAACAAAGATACGTATCATAATGCTGTATTAATATTAGATTATGTCTAAATTATTAGATAACTTAAAACATTACTTAGAAAATAGTAGCGAAGAAGAACTACAAAAGAATTGGGAGAGTTTAGAAAAATTTTCTCATATTAAACCAAACGCAAAAGAATATGTAAATAAAATGCTGAAAGAATTAAATATAAACGAATAAACAATATAACACTATTTTATTATTAAATTAATAGATAGTGTTATTTTTTATATGTATATGTTATTTCCTATAATGAATATACCAAAATATTATTAAACCACCAAATAATAACACTATATTTAACAACATTTATATAATAGTTAAAATAATATTAATACCAGTATTTTTTCTAATATTTTCTTTGCGGTTTATCTTTTATTTCGTATATTACCATTGTTAAAAGAAACAGATATAGCAAACAAAAATAGGAGGATATTAATATGCGTAAATTATCAAAAAAAGAAAATGAATTAAAATATAAGTTTATAAATTTTCTTACTGCGAACAATGCTTTAGAAAATTATAATACTGAATTAGTTAGTCAAATTAAACATGATGTTTATGTTTATTTTAATGAACTTTTAATAACTAATTTATCAAGTAAAAAAGAATTATTGCTATATTCATTTTGTTGGAAACAATCGAAAAATGGTTATAAGTATTGGCGTGAATTAAGTGATAAATGGGAAAAAGAATGTATTTCTAAATAATTGATAAATAATAATTTTCATTAATAAATAGGAGGTTTTAAATATGATGGTTAAGTTAGAGAAATTAAATACTTCAAATGTTGAAAAAATTAATAATATTATGGAGGATTATGATACTAATTGTATTTCATTAGTAAATCATTGCCCTGTAGTATTACTTAATCTTAATGAATTTGCAGTAACAAAAATCATAAAAGCAGATACCATTTATTTTAAATGTGTATCAGTTTTAGACGCAACAAACGTTTGTATTGTTGAAATGGATTGTACAATTATGGTAGGTGGTTTTAATAGCTTGTTAAATGCTATTATATTGTATAAATCATCAAATAGCCTAATTGAAGAGGAAAAAACTATAAGACTTAAAATTTACAATCGTTTTAAAGTTTTATTACAAGCTAATGAAAATCGTATTTGTAGCGAAAATGATTTTTGTATTATTAGCAAATATTATTTAGTTGGAAAAATTAAAGAAACATTTAATTTTACTTTAAGTTGGTTAAATGAACATGGATTAATTAGGGTTTTTGATAACAAAACAAATTCTTTTGTTGATTTATCTTCATTGCCATTAAAAGACCAAATTACACTATATGACTTCTTTTGCGATGTTGTAGAAAAACAACTACTTGATAATGAAAGAAATTGTATGATAAGTCATTGCTAAAAGAGCAACAAAATAATAATAAGGTAGAAAGAAACATTCTACCTTATTTTTTTATATATATAATATTTCCTATAATGAATATACTAACATTTTTTTAAACTAACAAATAATCTTATTACATTTAACAATTATTTTTATATCTGTTAAAATATACTTAATAATGGTATTTTTCTGTTTTTTCCTTGTTACTTTAACTTATTTGTCGTATATTGCATTTGTTAAAATAAAGAACATAGTAGTAACAAACAAAATAAATACAATATGATAAAAGGTGAATTTGAATATCATGGCAACTACATTGTACAATATGAAAATGGTTATCGTTTCTTTCTATTGAATGTAGATGAAGAGGTAGAGGAATTTGGCTATTATAATTCTTTTGAAGAAGCTAAAAATAAAATGGATGACATTTTAAATAAAAACCCTCAAGACTACATTAGCGAATAATAACAATTAAGCAAACAAAAAGGATATATAAAGTTATGACAAAGTGTGATTTAATTTCAAATGCTCAATTAGAAAAAGAGCAAAAAGAATTGAAAGAAAAATTTACATACGCTTATAATTTATGTAGCAATGATGATTTTTTTGAAATTCTACAAACTCATTGGGAGCGTGTTGGCTTATGTCACTTATATCAAATGTGGCAGTTTAACGAACAATTTAATGAGTATGACCCAATAGACGTGGCACGTGCCGTTATTGATGGAAAGTTTCATTATAATGATGATTATTTTGCTATTAATAGCGATAACAATTATGATTTAACAAGTTACTCACAAAATGAAATGTATCAACTAAAAGTTGATTTGTTAGATGAAATCTTTGAGGATAGTGATGCGTGGATAAATATACTTGATGTTGAAGAGTATTAACAAGTAGCATAATGTTTTGTTGGAGGGTAAAGTGTAAAACCTCCAACAAATTTAAAGAAAAAAAGTAATATATTATTTGGTAGTCTAATTTATATTTTGTATATTATACTTGTTAAAACAAATAAGGAGATAAAAATATGAGAAAGTTTTTTTACACAACTCAAACAAATGATGAGTATAACAATTTTAGTGAATTGTTTAATTCTTATGATGATTGTTTAGAGGCTGTTGAGGCTAACTTTGAGGCTTGCCCTGAAACATATAAAATTTATTCGTTTGATACTGATGAGATTTCAGAAGATGAGTTTACCCTTGATGATTGTGAGTTAGAAGATATTGTTTCAGAAGATAATTTTTAAATTATGTGGCAAATTGTTTTAATTTTACCTTTGATATTGATTTGCATTTCTTTAGAAATGATGATTAAAAAATAAGTGTAACTTACATAATTATATTGTATTGTGTATTGCTTGTGAAAGTAGTACACAATTTTTTTTAATATGATATTATGTTTCCTATAAGGAATATATTAATAATTTTTTAAACAAGCAAATAATATTACTATATTTAACAATATTTTATTATCATATTAAATAAGTGTTAACACTGGTATTTTTTCTAATATTTCTTTTGTAGTTTAATTAAATTGTAGTATATTACACTTGTTAAAATAAAGAAGTAATAACAATTAAATAAAAGAGATATACTAATATGATAAAGTTTTTTTATACAACTAAGGACGATGAAGGTCATCACGATTATAGTGAAGTGTATAACTCATACGATGATTGTTTGAAAGCTATTAAGGTTGCGTCTAACTTTGAGGCTTATCCTAAAACATATTATATTTATTCCTTTGATAATGATGAAGTATCAGAAGATGACCTTAATATTTATGATTCTGAATTAGAAGATATTGTTGATGGAAATTTGTTTTCAATTATGTGACAAATACTTTTATGTTGTGTATTATTATTGTTAAGCAAATAAATAAATAAAAATAGTAGATATTAAATTATGGGTAATTTTGTAAATTTGAATGATAAAAACGAAAATATGTTACGTAACATTGTTAGTATCATTTCTTTAGAAGAGGAGGAAAAGAAACTTTCAAGTATAGTTTATGATAAATTTAAAAATTTGCTTTTGGCAAATGATGGTATTATTGAAAATGATGATGATGAGCCTTGTCTAATAGATAGGTATCATTTTGAAAATGAAAATGAAACCTTTCAATTTGAATTTTGTAATACTTACATTGCAGTCAATGGGGTAATTTTTGTTTATGACTATCAAACAGATACCTCTGTTAATTTATCTTCATTACGTATTAAAGACCAAATCAAACTATATCAATACTTCTATAATGCTGTAAACAAAGATTTGTAAATAAATATAATAAGGTAGAAATATACAAACTACCTTATTATTTTTATATGATATTATTTTTCCTATTATGAATATATAAATATTTTATTAAAACACCAAACAATCTTCTCATATTTAACAATAATTTATATATCTGTTAAAATATAGTTAATACTAGTATTTTTCCTGTTTTTTCTTTGTGGTTTAATTTTTCTTTTGTATATTACCATTGTTAAAAGAAACGGATATAGTAATAACAAACAAATAAAAAAGGAGATATAAAGTTATGGCAAAGAAAATTTCAAGTGAAGAGTTGGTAAAGAGTGTAGCAAAGTGTAGAGTTATCACTGAAAAAGAAATCAACCTTTTTAAATTACGTTTAAGTCGTGGTGAGGAAATTGATTTTTCAAAGTGGAACAATAAGAACATTTATGTTACCGAAGAGCAATCAATAAAGGGACTTAATTACCTAAAAAATCATTTTTTGACTTCTAAGAATGCAAGACGTAAAAATTGTATTTGGGGTATAAGGCAGCTACAAGCTATTGGCTTTGTTGATGATTATAAACCATTACGAAACTTAAAAACTAAGAAGTTATTTAAACTATTAGGGTTTGAAAATATAGGTAATAGTTATTATCCTTTCTATGTACCGATTTACGAAATTGGCGGTGTAGCCTATTGTATGAAGGGTGGAGAACCTTTGCCACTATAAAAAATTGTTTTGATAAAGTTACACTTTCATGCTATAAGAATTAATTGTATAATTACAACATAAAATAGCACTATCATTGAAAGTAGTGTTATTTTTTTATGTATGATATTATTTTTCCTATAATGAATATACTAATATTTTTTTAAAGCACCAAACAATATTCCAATATTTAACAATATTTTGTATATCTGTTAAAATATAGTTAATACTGTTATTTATTCTAATATTTCCTTGATACTTTAATTTATATTTCGTATATTTGCAATACAAAAACTATAATAGGGATGTGTGACCCCGAATTTACGCTTGTGGACTATCCTCTTATGGATGACTGATTGAGTGGTTTTTACTACTCAATGTACTAAAAAGTAATGATAGGTCGAAGCAAGAAATTCCATGAAATGGTATCTATTTTAATGGGATAAACAACAAATAAATAACTATTAAAGTTATGTTAAATAATGTAATATCTATTATATTTTAATTTATTATTTGTATATTACCATCGTTAAAACAAAGAAGTAATAAAAAATTATGATTAAGGATTATTTTTTAGATATTGAAGATTTTTTAAAATCAATCAATCGTGGTACATTTGGTTTGTATTGTGCTACATTTACAACCATGCGTTTAAATAAATATCCTAATGACAAAGAACATTCACAAGCGGTTAACGACAACGAATATAACAAATATGAAAATCGTGTTGAAGTTTTAGGCTTGTATCAAAATGCGTGTACGGGCGTTAATTTTTATAATTGTGTAAAAAGCGAATGTAAAAGGGAAGGTATAGACTTCTCAGATGATGAGTTTAACGAGGCTTTTCCTGTAACTGAAAGTTATTGCGAAAGTGTTTCAAAAGAAATGAATAATTTTATTATGAAACACAAAAGCAAAGAACAAAAATACCTACGTTTATATAGTGGTAGGAAACCGACAAAATATATAAAAATTATTTTGCTTGATGGCAAATTAGTTAGTGAAGATGATTATAAAGATATTAAACGTTACCTCCCTAAATTTAGTGAGAATAAAAAACAAACTTCAATAGGTATTAAAAATATTATAACCCCCTTAAATGTGAAGTTAGAAAATGTAATGTTTTTAGTTCAAGGTGAAAAAGCATGGGTAAATAAAAATGAGTTTGGAGATTTGGGGGATTTAAATAAAATGATTGATTATGTAAGAAAATCATCAAAAGAAATAAAATTTTAATTCTAATCCTTCTAATTTAATGTGTATTACTTGTGAAAGTAGTACACATTTTTTTTATTATATATATAAAATGTTAAATTAATAATATTATTTGGTAGTTTAAAATTTTATTTGTATATTCATTATAGGAAAATATAAATTTAATAGTATTCTTAATGCTGATATTTTTATTTGTTTTCCTTTGGTGGTTTAATTTATTTATTGTATATTACACTTGTTAAAATAAAGAACAAAGTAGTAACAAACAAAATAAAAGAATATAATAATATGATAGTAACGAAAAAATGGATAATTGAAAACTACAATAAATATAAAGCAATGATTTTTGATAATAAATTGCCTGAAATTGGTTTTGATAGCAAAAGATTTATTAAATTTCAAGTATGTACAAATAATAGTAGTAAAAGATTAGGCTGCTTTAAAATTGTAGTAACACGTCCTTTAGGGTTAATTGATTATAGTATTATTATATCAAATTATTATGATAGAACGGAAAAAGAATTTTTAACCACTTTAATACACGAAATGATACATTGTTATATAACTTATAACAATATTAAAGATACTTCAAGTCATGGCAGATATTTTTTATATATGGCTGAAAATATAAACAAAAAATATGACTTTAATATTAGACCTAAAAGCCATATTGATTTTAGTGATGTTAGGAATAAAGACAAAGAATATTATATACTTGCTTTAAAATTAAAAAATGGCAAATGTTATATTTCAAGTTTAAGCAAAAATTATAAGGAAAAACTATTTTATAAGGCAAAAAATCTTACTTCAAAATCATTTGCAAAATTGTATAAAACAAATGATGTTACTTTTGATAGTTACACCAAAGTAAGAACCTTTAAAGCTACACCAAAAAGCAATAATACATTTAATGAGATTGTAGATAAATTGGAAAAAACTGCTATCATAATAGCGCAATAATAATATAAATAATTATGCTTAAAAGTGTTTATATACTTACTTTAAAGTATTGCAAAGAGGGTAGATTAACATTTAAAATAATAGATGTTTTTGATAATAATTTATGCGCAATGGACGCTTTGTTTACTGAAAAGAGTAGAATATTATCAATTAATGTTTGGAATAAGGCAATATTGAATAACAACGTTAAAATAGAGAGAAAACAAACCTCTATTACGTGTTACATGGCTAATACTGAAAATTGGTTTACTCTACAGATAGAAAATAAAGAAGTAAAAGAATAGTTTTTATTTAGTTTAGTTATTACTTTTTTTATAGGATTAGACTGCTTGTGAAAGTAGTCTAATTTATTTTATATATGTATTATATTTCCTATAATGAATATAATAATAAAAAATTAAAATATCAAATATAATTTATTCTTTTAATATTATTTTGCATATAAGTTAATTAATTGTTAATGCTGGTATTTTTTCTAATATTTCTTTTGTAGTTTAATTTATCTTTTGTATATTACCATTGTTAAATAAAGATAGTAATAACAATTAAACAAACAAAGATATGAGAAAGTTCAAAACATTGAAGGGTTTTTTAAATTCAAGTTATAATAAAAATACGAGTATTGAAAGTCTTTTAGATGGTCGTGGCTATTTTAAGGCAAAAGAAGGAGGTTATGTTTGCGAAAACTTTAAACTATCAAACGAGGCTTTGAAAGACTTCGCAGATATGTTTTCAAAATACCTATATTCTACGAAGGCAAAAGCTTATGAGGTAAGATATGGTATTATTAATCATTTGGGAGATAATAGCTACTTACAAGCGTTTTATATTAGCTTAAATGGTAGTAATATACGTATTTCCAATTCTTTGTCAGGTGAGGCGTTTAACTATTGTAAACGTAAATTTAAAGCAAGTATTTAAAAATGCTTGCTTATCAAAAGAAAAAAGATATTTTAATTTATATAAGTTATGAAAGAAAAAATTATTTATATAGTACTTCTTGAATATACATTTGATGGGGGACTAACAAGCGAAATAGTAAGTGCAAGTGATAATTTTCAAAATGCCTTTAACTCACTTTCAAAAGAAAAAAATAACTTATTGAATAATAAGAGATGGCAAAAAGATTTGAAAGAAAATAACGTAGAATTTGAGGAGGGGGAGGATTATGCCTTCTATGAAAGAATGTATGATGATGAAGGTTTTAAACTTACAATAGAAGAAAAAATTTTAAATAAATAATTATTTGCACGTTATTAGGTTGCTTGTGAAAAGTAACCTATTTTGTTTATGTTATTATATTTCCTATAATGAATATACCAATAAAAATTTAAAATGCCAAATATAATTAATTTATTTAATATTAATTTATATATCTGTTAAAACATAGTTAATACGGGTAAATTATTCGTATTTTCTTTGTTGGTTTATCTTTTATTTCTTATATTACCATTGTTAAATAAAGAACATAGTAACAACAAATAAAGGAGATATAAAGTTATGGCAACATCAAATTTTTTAACTATCAATACAAAAAATATTTATGCGATTAGTTGGGGTGATGATGTAGATGTAACTATTTCAAACCTTCAATATAAAGGTACATCTTTATTTGATTTTATAGATTATAGAGCAAGTTGTTATAATAATAATCATAGTTTTGAAGGCGAAAATATCTTATATAAAGAATATAAAACAACTTCATTCCCTAAAATAGAGGCTAATATTGATATAGATATAGAAATAGTTGTTCGCAATGGCTATTATGAAAATGGAAATTTAGATTTTGATTTGGTTATTGAGGATGATTATGGGTACAAATATCATTTAAGCGATTATTACGGCAATATTGCCTCTTTTGCTGATGATATTGCAAATAGTTATGCTGAATTATATTTTGAAGATTATAAAGAAGATGAAAACGCAATAAACGAATATAAAGCGTTTTTAGAGCATGAATTTGAAGAGGCTTGTAATTATGCTAATAACGTGTTAAAAGCACTTTGTAATGAAGCATATCAAGTAATAGGTACGTTTAATAATGGTGAATGTGTTTATGAAAAACTATAAAAATTGATTTGTTGAATTTGGTTTAAAATTAGGTTGCTTGTGATAAGTAGCCTAATTTTTTTTTATAATAGTATTATTTTTCCTATAATGAATATACAAAATATTTTTTAAACTAACAAATAAAATCAACTATTTAACTATATTTTATACTATTATTAAATAAGTATTAATACTGGTATTTTATCTGATATTTCTTTGGTAGTTTATCTTTTCTTTCGTATATTACCATTGTTAAAATAAAGAAGTAATAAACAAATAGAAAGAATATATTAAAATGGAAAATAAGTATAAAGTTTTAGATACATTATATTTTGAAGTAATTGATAAATATAACGAATTTATTGCAAAGTTAAAAGAATATTTAGCTGATGGCAAAGAACGTCAATTATTACTTGATATGGACGAGGAAGGAGTGCCTTATTCTTATGTTGACGAAGATAACAACCAACAAGACGTACAACTATCTAAAATACGTTACAATAAAGAAGATGACCATATAGAAGTATTTGACATTTTAAATAATGAATGGTTACTTCTTATTGAGTTGGGAATGGATTTATCGTATGATATTGTTACTACCATACAATGGAAAGATAATTAACAATAAAAAAATTGTCTATTATGTATAATAATAACGTTAAAACGCTATCTATCAATGAGTTTAAAGAAGTTGTTTTAAATGATAGAAAATTATTTAAGCAACTTTTTGAACTTATGCAAAATAGAATTAAGCAATATAATTTAGATAAAAAAATTATATTAGGCAATAGCATACAATTAAAGCTAACAACAAATAACAATGAAACAAAATTATCATGTAATGATTACAAGCAATTACTAACAAATATTGTTATAGCAAGCAAAAAATTTGGTTGTAGTGATAAATTAAGAAGGAATATAAATGTTTGCTATTTTGTTCGTAATACAAGCAAATTTAATGAGTATGTAGAAAAATTACTTCTAACATACATCAAAGAAGATATTTTGCCAAATATTACTTTTTTAAAAAGATGTGAACTATCATATAAAAGAGGTATTATTACCGATGATATGATGCCTTATTTATTAGATTTTCAAAATGAAATGAAATATCAATAATTATATATCTATCTTTTGTTTGTTGATGGCACTATTCTATATTAAAAAAGGATAAGTGCCATTTTTATATATACATATTATTTTTCTTATAATGAATATACAAATATTTTTTTAAACTACCAAATATAATTAAGTTATTTAACAATTTTTCATTATCATGTTAATTTATTGTTAATACTGGTATTTTTCCTATTATTTATTTTGTAGTTTATCTTTTTTATTGTATATTACAAGTGTTAAAAGAAACAGGAATAGTAATAACAATTAAACAAATAGGAGAAAAAATTATGGCAACTTTTGCAACATTAAACGAGGATGATAGATACGAAGTATCTCAAATTTTATTTGATAGAGATACAACAAATTTAGTATTAACACGCTACCAACCACACGTATTAATAGATGATGTTGCTTATTCCATTAAAGCTATTATATCATTTAATAATCAAAATAAGATTTATTTTGAGTGTGTTAACACAACAAATAAAGATGATATACGTGTTATTGATTTGATGGGTACTAAAGTTTTAGGCGGTACACAACCTTTTTATGCTGCTTTGTTTTTGGAGATAAACTTTGTAGCTTTAGAAGATGAGGAAAGAGTAATCTCTAATAAGATTTATAACAATTATCACAAAATAGTATCTTTAAACAAGGGTAGAAGTAATGATTTACTTAAAATCATACCTTTGTTAGATAATGCAAAAGAACTTGAAGAGGAAAAAAACGCTTTTTCAAAGAAACTTTCCAAACTATTTATGCCTTTAATTAGTTTAAATGGTAGGTATGTTGGATTTGCAGATGATTGTTGTGTAATTGACCATTATCTATTAGGCTATGATTATAGCGAAGGTGTATTTGATTTTGACGAGGCTATGATTAATAATGATAATGAAATTCTTGTAGTAGACAACAAAAGCGGCTATGAATGCAAATTGTCTGATTTACATTTAAAAGACCAACTAAAGCTATTTAAGTTTTTCCATAAGGCTATATTGTTAAGATTAAATAGTCAGTCTTTAAGTAAATAATTTAAATATGGTAGATGTTAATTTATCTACCATATTTTTTTTGTATAAAATAATTTTTCCTATAATGAATATAATAATAAATTATTAAACTACCAAATAATATTCTTACATTTAACATCATTTTATATATTTGTTAATTAATTGTTAATCCTAGTATTTTTTCTAATATTTCTTTGGTGGTTTAACTTATTTGTCGTATATTACCATTGTTAAATAAATAAAGAACATAGTAATAACAAACAAATAAAAATTACAATTATGAGAAAGTTAGAACAAGACATGGTAAACGCAGTTAGAAACAATAAAAATTTTCGTTCTTCTAACACGGATGTTATAATTGATGGACATATTGTAAAGGTTTACCTACATAATAACCTAATCTTTGCAAAAAATAAACGTAATGGAAAGGTTATGTACTCAAATTGTGGTTGGGCTACTAATACAACAAAAAGCCGTTTAAACGCTTTAGGTTGCAATGTAAGACAAAAAAATTATACGTGGTATAATGAAGATGGCACTTTGTTTAAGAATGGCAAATTGTCCGATATTATGTAATAAATATAAATTGAGGTGTAATAAAATATTATTGTTAATTATAATTAGGTTGCTTGTGATAAGTAGCCTAATTTTTTTATATATATCTATTTCTACTACCATAACAAACATATATAAAATATCGTATTTATATAGTTTATTTCCTTTGTGAAGGCTTATCTTTATATACTGATACAATATACCATATAAAACAATTATAACAGCTTAAAACGCTTAAAAACAATACCTATTATATAGGTATAATATATTGCTTCTAAGACCTTTATTTTTGAAGTATATAAATTATATTACCTAACATAAAACAAAGCGTTATAAGCAAAATAAACCACTAATACAGCCTATTATACTGATTATATAAGATAAGAAACAATACCATATATATTATATATAAAATAAAGGGTTAATAAAAATTAAAATAATATTTTTTATTTGGTAATTTAATTTTTTATTTATATATTCATTATAAGAAAAATAATATTTACACCTTATAATAAAGTATAATTAATACCGATAAACCTTTAACATTTATTAAGAATAATAATTTTGGTTGTTTATCTTTTTTGTTGTATATTTGCAGTGTTGAAATTAATAAACAACATAATATAAACAATAAAATAAATAATATGATTTAGAATAAAATAACACGGAAAGTTACAGCAATTTACTTGTAATTACTAATTGGGATTTCAGTATATAAAACTTTCCTAATAGAAGATACTTTTATGGTGGTTTCCATAGTTGTCAAATTTAGGACAATAGCAAAATGGAGAATGTGGTTAACATTCTGACTTTCAATAAGTCTGCATAGGTGCAAATCCTGTACCACCAACAAATTATTAGGGATGTGTGACCCCGAATTTACGCTTGTGGACTATCCTCTTATGGATGACTGATTGAATAGTTTTTGCTACTCAATGTACTAAAAAGTAATGATAGGATGAAGCAAGAAATTCTATGAAATATAAACTATTTTAATGCGATAAACAAATAATAAAAATATGAGTCAATACGATAATGCACAATTTGGCTATGATAGCTATGAAGAGTTCATGTTACTTAATCCTAATATGAAAGATAAAATTATTAGCAAACAATATAGAAGTGAATATAATTCACAATATTGCAATAGTTGACATATAGGTACTTAAATAAGTCCCTTTAATAGGGATAAACAATGATATATAAATAAATAATATGCTTAATTTTAAAATAGAATATTGGAAAGAGAGTGGTTATTGTACCCATAAAGACAGAACTGAAGAATGGTCTTGCGAAAATAAAGAAGAATTGTTTTTAAGAATTTTAAAAGCAAATAACCACATTCAAAAGCACTTTCATGGAGATAATGGTGACTGCTATCGTTTCGCTGACTATAAACTTCAAGATGAATATGATGATTGGTGGTATAAGTTAGGTGATGAAAAACGTGATGAAATATTCATAATCTCTTAACATTTATTAAACAAATAAATTTGGTAGTTTATCTTTTTCATTGTATATTTGCATTGTAAAAATTAAGAAAAAAACAACAAGGTACTTAATTAAGTACGTAAGATAAATAGCAAAGAGCAAAATAGTACGGTTGGACTGATAAGCCAAAGGGAGTACGATGTGCCGTGGTGGCAAACGTCAAGCCACACTCTTTTTAAAAGAAATAAAAAAACACGGAAAGTTACAGCAATTTACTTGTAATTACTAATTGGGATTTCAGTATATAAAACTTTCCTAATAGAAGATATTTTTCATGGTGGTTTCCATAGTTGTCAATTTGGAGCAGTACAGAATTTTGGCAGTACCAAATTAGGGCAATAGCAAAATGGGGAATGTGGTTAACATTCTGACTTTCAATAAGTCTGCATAGGTGCAAATCCTGTACCACCAACAATATTAAATACCTCCTTTTTTGGTCAGTTGGATGATAGGTTGGACTAACACATAGTTTAATTGATTCATCCACTTATTTTTTAAAAATGATGTATTAAAAATAAAAAATACATGGAAACTTACAGCAAATTTTAGTTAGAAATTACAGCAATAATTTTACAACATGGTTTCCTTATAAGATAGAATTTATTCATTCTATCTTATTTTTTTATTAATATATTATTTTTTATAATGAATATATTAATAAAAAATTAAATCACCAAATAATTTTATTTAAATTAACAATATATTAATCAATAGTTAATTTATTGTTAAATCTTATATTTTCCTATGTAGTTTAATTTTTATTTTGTATATTACCATTGTTAAACAAAAATAGGAGATATTAAATTATGGGTAAATTAAATTTAAAACAAAGCGAATTAAAGGTTCTTTTCTTTTTTTCCTTAATGTGAACGATGCATTGGAAAATTATAATGCTGAAATGATTAAGGAACATAAAGATGATGCTCAAAATTATTTTAAAGCATTATTAAAGAACATGGTTAAAAAACCAGAGTCAATTTTAATGTGTTCGTTTAATTGGGGTAAATCAAAAAAAGGTGTTGATTATTGGAACAATTTAAATAAAAAATGGGAAAAACAATTTCAGTGTAAATAATTGTTAATTAACCATTTACAATGATTTCTTTACTAAATATAATGTATCACTCCAATTAAATGAAGTGATACATTTTTTATAAATAACAACTATGGGAAGATTGAATAGATAAATAAAACATTACTTTGATAATACGCCATCAGAAATTCTCAAAAAAGAATGCAAAGAATGGGAATACCTTAATGAAATTGGAACTAATGTAATAGAATATGCAAAAATTGTCAGAGGTTATGTTAATAACTATAAAAATGATAATAACCAACAATAAAAAACATATTTTTCTTTGGTAGTTTAATTAAATTGTTGTATATTACCATCGTTAAATAAAGAACAAAGTAATAAACAAACAAATAATAGAGTTATGAGTACAAAAATTGAAAAAAGTGATTTTACATTCTTGTTCGCAGGTTATGGTCATTATAAGGTAACATATCAAAGTCCAAATACTGGTAGAAAGTGGACAAAGGTAATTGATGATATGCCATTGATTGATGCTACCAAGAATGAAGATTATCCAAAGTGTAAAGATTTGGAAATTTTAAGGAGACTTGTCAAAGCATAAATAATTGATAATAAGAGTTTTAACCGCATAGGATTAAAGTGTTCCTATGTGGTTAAAATAACAACAAAAACAAATAGTTATGGAAAATAAGAAGTATCAAATCAGGTATGATTTAGCTAAAGAAGTTAATGGCAGAACTTTATATCGTATAGAGGCTTTGAAATCTTTCAAAAATGTAAAGAATGGTGACTTAGGAGGCTATATTGAAAGTGAAGGTAATCTTTCACAAGAAGGCAATTGTTGGGTTTATGATGACGCTTGTGTTTTTGAAAATGCAGTAGTAGAAGATAATGCTAAAGTATATGGAACTGCTAAAATATGTGGTCATAATCATTTAAATGATGATTCAATAGTTAGCATAAAGAATAGCAAACTTAACGATATTATCTGTATTAGTGGAGTAAATAACTTTACATATGGAATAAAACAAACAAATAGGAATTATGGCAAATTTAAATCATAATGGTGTTAAGATTTTTTCAAACGAAAAGGGTTATTTCTTTGAATTGAAAAATAAGGAAAATGAAGTGGTAACATTCGGTCCATATAAAAATCTTGATGGTGCAAAGGAAATGTCACTATTTTATCAAGGGGATGAGTATGGATATTTACCAACTTCTGATTAGTTGAATTGAGTTAATAATTATTAAATTGACGAGAATGTTATTTATTTGCTCTCTAAGCGTCTTAAATGTTATTTTGGTATAATTGTTCATCTGAAACAAAAATAACGTCTTAGAAGCAAAATAAATACGTAAATTGAGTTTATCGAAGAAAAATAGAATAAAACTCATATCGTTCAAGGCAACAAATTGGATAGGAGGGTTTGGATAAAAGAAAAGTAACAAAAGAAAAAGAATATTTACTAGTATATTTACTAGTATATTTACTAGAATAATTAATATAATATATAAAATAATTCTAGAATAAA
>FLSB01003669.1_pt1 | contig 21726 bp, 17 predicted proteins | sample 1550551 | NCBI WGS metagenome assembly FLSB01 (sample SAMEA4031774, study PRJEB14383) | metagenome | biome: human; feature: oral; material: saliva | place: Philippines | collected 2014 | reverse complement strand
CGGCATACAGATATCACAGAACGTTATAGCTAATGTTGGCTGTAACGTTCTGTGAATTCGGTTGACTTAATGTCTCTGTGAAGCTTTGTGTGTTCTGTTCTTCTGTGTTCTTCTGTGAGAAAGAGAACGCACCCACTCGATGAGGTACGGCCTATGAGACTCGCTGGGGAGTTTTTTTTCTCACAGAACTCACAGATTTAACAGAACCTTTTGGCGCACTGTTTCGAACTCAAAAGATAGTGGCCCCTCCCCCAACCCCTCCCCCCGCAGGGAGGGGCGTAGTATGTGAGGTTACCCCTACTGGCCTGCTGACACGAGATGTGAGTAAGCATTTCTCTCACGCTGGGGAGTTTTTTCTCTCACAGAGCGCACAGAGTTCACGGAGCTTTTTGGCGCACAGTTTCGAGCCCACAGAAGGCCTCCGGCATACAGAGAACACAGAGCGTTACTGCTAAAATCGCTTGTAAAGTCTGTGATAGCTTGTGCCTGAATGGACCTCTATGGGAACTTGATTCTGTAAGAGGAAATGTCCCTCACGACAAGAGGAAATCACTGAGAGACACCAACAAAGGCTATGGGAAAGAAAGAAGGAACACTCAACAAATTAGCAGAAATTGTAAAGTTATTTCATTAACAATCCCTTCTTAATTTGTAGAAAAGGCCTGACTCGATGCAAGAAGACGCCCTTCTTCATTCAAGAACATGCTCTTCAAGGGACAAGAAGACGCCCTTCTTGAAGCAAGAAAGGCGTCTTCTTCAATACAACTTGTAACATTCTGATTCCTTGTAGGTTACAAACTCATTCATAAAACATATCATACGCCTATGTCGAGGACACTTAGCTTGACTACTTGTAATGATTTTTTACTGCGTTATCAATTCCTCCGAAGTGGGAAGAAGATTGTTTGAGACTATACTCATAACGATGAACAGAACTTATACAGATTGTTTGAGACCAGCCTCATAACGATGAACAAAACTTATACAGATTGTTTGAGACTATCCTCAAAACGATGGATAGGACTTATACAGATTGTTTGAAATCGACATCAAAACAATGGATAGGACTTATATGAGACGCTTTTCACAGTAGAATACTATCGGGTAACGCCCGCTATCAATGGCTTAGTAGCCTTTTAGTGCAGCTGAAAGAAATAAAAAAAATTACTTGTCAGCAACCTCGATATTGCCGACAAGTAATCTAAACTGTATATATTATACCTCTTGAGGATAGGCAACACGATTACACATCGCCTACAGTAGTCCTCGTTATCACTTATTATCCGCGCTTCTTCTTAGCACCTTTCATCCACATATAAACTATCAAGATGATGAAAGCAGCTAAGATGCATAGTAGTTGAACACTGTATTCTTGTGGATGAACCCAGAACTCCTTGAAGAAATTAATACGTCCGAGAATCTCAATAGGAGTCCAAAAAACAATCACCGTTGCCACTGACATACGGATATTTGCACCCCATGAAGCGATGTGGAGCTGCTTCTTGAACATGAACAACGAACCGATAAAGCAACTAAAACCTATGAGATAAGTCACGGGATGATGGTCGCCAAGGAAGTTCTTATCGTAACAGAACATCAATAAAAGATAAGAAGCCCATAGAATCATATTGACTTCCATAAACGTGACAATAGACGTGTGGCGGGTCATCGGTTGGAAGGCTATCTCGTTCTTACGCTTTCCAAACAGTCGTTTCTGTATCCATGTTATAAAGTCACAACCATTACGTGTACTAAAGATGTACATCGTCATCATCATCATCCAGAACCCGAATGACGCAGGAAGTATCAGATATTCTGGCTTAGTAACGACCTGTCCGTGTTCAATCTCTGGTGGTACGCCATAGCGATTGGCGTAGTATTGGAAGAGGAACTCTACCCAGCCGGTCCAGAAGAGCAACCCTCCGATAAGTCCCCACAGTGTTTGACGAGTATCACCTTTAACAAATACACCAATGATAACGATGACCAATCCCACAAAACCCATGGCAAAGCCTGCATAATGCACAGCTTCTGGTGCCATGTTCTTATCCATCATGATCATAAGAGCATGACCTAAAGGCATCGTGAACAACACTAAAATAAACGAGGCGATGGCTCGCCAGAAGTAGATCTTATCCTTTTCCATAAATTAATTAAAGCTTTCAGTGCTTAAAAGAGTTTGTCCACATCGACCGACATCCCTATCATTAGGTTTGTTCCATCAGTCAATGGGCAGTTCAAATAATAATATTCTGGTTTATAATTAAAGATGTTATCGAGTACAACACTTACCTTCACAGCCTTGCTGATACGCTGTACTAAGGATAGTTTGAAGAGTGCGTATGCTGGGTAATGGATATTCTTTATACCCTTAGAGATGTCATAGTAATCGACAAACTCTTCATTGTCGACTGCAGAGAGGAAGCGTCCATCTAATCCGATGTTCGTTCCATAGTTCTTCAACCACTGATGATCCCAATCGACATGACCTGTCATTGAGTGTTTGCGAGCAGGTATATACTGGTTGTTAACAGCGTTGTTATTCTTGTCTTTTGGCAGACGCTCATTGGTATAAGCATAACTTAAACGGGCGGTAAGACCATTCGTCCATCGCGCTTGTGCCGTTGCCTCTCCCCCACTTACCGTATAGTTATTTAGGTTAAGATAAGGAAGATGAGGCATAACGTCCGATGGGTTCTTATAGTAAGGAGCTCCCGTCGCAATCTTATTATCAATCTTGTTGCAATAAGCACTTACTGTAAAGTTATAGTGACCCTTTGTGTAATCAACCGAGGCATTGAAGTTCTGGCTCACTTCTGGCCGTAAAGAAGGGTTGCCTTCGACCACCCATATACCCGACATGTCAAAGTTGTAGTACTTTTCTTTTAGTGTTGGTGCACGGAAGCCCATGCCATAACTGAGTCGAACATTTAGGTTTCTTATTGGTTGATAACGTGCACTTACCTTCGGAGTCAGTCTTGAGATGCGTCCATCAGAGAAGTAGTCGTAACGCAGCGCACCTACTACTTCCCAATACTTATTGATGTTCCAGTCGTATTGAGCAAATGCATCGAAGGAGTCTTGCTTACGTACTCGACCCTCTAAGTTCGTATTGAAGAGGTAATCATGCATATAGTCAGCACCCACAGAGAGGACATTCTCGTCTTCAAACGTGTGCGTATAAAGTAGTCGAAGACTGTTCTGTACATTTGAATAGTCACGGATGTCCAGTCGAGTGATGCGCTGATAGTCTGACTTATCATACTGGTCGAAAGCATAGGAGAGGTCTACACTGTTGAAAAGGTCGGGTGTCCACATACCACGAAGGCCGCCTGTAAAGTCACGATAACGCTCTGGCACCTCCTCTGTACGTACCAACTGACGATAGAAATAACCAGCACGTCCTGTCAAGCGCAGCTTCTCATTCAGTGTATAAGTTAGCTGTTCCTTGAAGTTCCAGACAGCATCACCATAGATGGTAGATACGACGCGCGTAATAGGATTAGGTCCGTTGTGCACATTAAAATTGTTGGAACTATTCCTGTTGACCGTCAGCAAGTTATTCCACTTGCCCCTTGCGTACTGCCAAGACAGTCCATAACGTTGCTCATGATGGCGACCAAAGCGCATGTTAAGGTTGAGTGCGCATGGATTAGGCTTTTTCTTTGTGATAATATTGATAACTCCACCAGCGGCATTAGAGCCATAGAGTGCTGAAGCAGCACCTTTCACTATCTCGATATGGTCTACATTTTCCATACCAATGCGGGTGAAGTCGACATCATCCATCGTCTCTCCAGCCAGGCGTTCACCGTCAACAAGTATCAACATACTCTGTCCACCGAAGCCAGAAAAATTCATGTGTACCTGCTGATTCATGGCGTATGAGAACTCAACACCCGGTATTATCTGCTGTAAGACATCACGTAGATTGGTGGCATCTGTCTTCATTATGTCATTAGCGGTGATGAGTTTCGTCAACACAGGGGTATTGGCAAGCAGCTTTGGGGTACGTGTTCCCGTCACTACTACTTGGTCTAACTCTATCGTCTGGGGGATAGAGTCATTGGGAACATCAGCCGACATACCTTCAAAGGTGAGGCTGAGTAGGACTGACAATATAATGGTCTTTCGCATCATAGCCAATAACAAATATTAATGAAGACCCTTTCTTATCCTCGAATAAAGCATAACGAAAAGGGTTACGTGTCTAATTTAATATGGATACTTATAGTTAATAGTCAACCAGCACTTGGTCCCATCGGTACCAATATAGTTCTCCAACTGCAAGGCAGCATACTTTCCATTCTTCAACCGAACAATGAATACATGCTTGTTCATCGTGAAGGCTGGTGGCATTGGGGGTATATCGATTTTCAACCAAGACGATAGTACCTTATTAATACGTATTCCCTGGCATCCAATCAGGCTCATAAGCATCTGTGACTGGTCCTCCCAAACCTCGTTCTCCGACCATTCGTCTTCTTGGAATGTTGCTCCTAAGAAATAGGAACTATTCTTTGGAAGCTCATTCAAAGAGGTGTACTTCGTTTCAAGTACGGCTCCACCGTTCGTCCTAACATTGTTACGATGAAAGGCAATGCTCCACGACTGTGGTTCAGGCTGCGCATCAGTAGCAGTAAAGCCACGCTTCTCATTAACCGAGATACCTTTTCCGAAGACATCAAACCAGTAAGTGTACATACCCGTTTTCCCATCACCACTACCCGACGACAGACTCGTTGGGATAGCATAATGCGTGAAGTTCGTCTGTGCCTTAAGCAATCCTACTGTGTCTTTGCGCTCGATATACATCTGTAAAGAGTCAAAGTCAACATAATACCAGTCCTTCCAACTGGCGGCATTAACAAGGAGTTGACCCTCTGTAGTTACACCTGATGAAGCAGAAGCCTCATCATATATATCATCAAAAATGCCATTGCAGGCTGTTACCAACATCATGATGGCACAGCCTGCAAGGATAGAAATAGGGCGAAATACTCTGTGCATGAGCATATAACGTTTTACTTAGCCTTCTTACCAGTATAAGTTGCTGAGATTGGGAATGGCATTTTGCCTACCTTATATTTGTTAGTTATGGTCAATGTACCATCCTCAGCAAGTGTAACGGTCATCTTACTTGTTTCTCCGAACTCGTAATTTTCATCCCTTTCCATCGCGCCGCCGGTTGCCTTGAAGTGTACTTTGATACCGTCTTTACTATAGTCACGACTAAAACTATTGGTTGCCTTATCGTAAGCAAGGTTCTTTACGGTATATGTTCCTAATGTCAAGTTCTGCATCATTGTAACACCTGTGTACTTCTCTTCAGATGCTGTCACATTGATAGAGCCATCTTCATTAGCAGTAATCTTATACCCAACCGTTGCAGATGTGAATGGACCAAACATTCCACCCACATTCAAAGAGGTCGTACCAGTATAGTTTCCTGCCACCTTAGACGCTGCTGAAGCCTCAGCATAATGCCAAGTAATATCAGTACCACCCATGAGTGATGGGATTGAAATCTTTATTTCTGTCATCGAACCACTCATTGTTGCATCATACTCATTCATTGCACCGCCAGCTTTTGGATTGGCAATCTTCATCTTTCCAGTACCGTTAATGGCATGATTAGCCATGGTTATCACGAAAGAACCAGTACCCCACTTAGTATCGGAGAACTCTGCAAGGAACTTACCACCGTCCTGCAACACCTTAATCTTAGCACCAGTGTCAAAACGAACATTGTCGAGTACTCTGTTCTTTACAGTCAAATAGCCTGCAAACTCGTGTATCAACGTTGGTTGTGAAGGGGTTTCACTTGGCAAGAACTCAATCTTTGAAATATCTGATGCGTTATAAGTTACAACGCTACCATCGGTTTTGGTTACCTTTAATGACTGTGCCTGTACTGCGAGTGCACTCAAGAATGATACGATTACTAAAGTAAAGATCTTTTTCATTTACGTATGAATTTAAATGTCTTAGATAATGATTTAACTACAAAAACGCCTGTTTGTCCGTCGAGAGGAATCTCAACAGTACCGCTTTGGCTTACGGTGGAACGGCCTACCAACTGTCCATTGATTGTGTAAACAGCTACTTGGCTACCTGCTTTCAAGCCTTCTCCCTTCAAGGAGTTACCAAAGGAAAAGACTGCATTGTTGCTTTCTGCATCCAACGTTCCAATTCCTGTTGGATCATCTGCAAAGGCAAAAGCACGGAAGTCTGTCAAAGGATACTCTACTGTTTGGCTTCCAGCAGTCAAAACCATGGCGGTGGAAGTGAAGGTAACAGTAGGCTTCTCAGACAGAGCAAAGTAAGTGTTATTGCCATCTTTGTCACTTACTTTCACGTGCTTAGCCGCCGAGACAGAGATAGAAGTCATCGAAGCTAACAGCGTAACAGCAAGTGTACGAAATAAAGTTTTAATTCTCATGTTACTGATTCAGTTTATATTAATTCTATTCGAATGCAAAGTTATAAGAAACACCAGTATGCCACAATACCTATTTATTATGATTTTAGCCCATAGAACACTTAAAAATTACTTACAAATACTTATGAACAGCGACCTAAACGACGATAGGAGGCAGCGTAACCTACTGATTTCTCGAATTCTCCCAAGCAACTACTGCACCCAAACTCGGCTTCTTTATGCCCTCTTATCATCATCGTCAGCATACAAGAAGAGCGTTAGGAACGAGCAACTCCTTGTCGTTTTCAAGTTCTTTTCATGAAGAAAAATATTTTTTTTCACGACAAGAAATATTTATTTCCATGATAAAAAATATTTTTCTTCATGATAATAATTCGGCATGACTACATTTGCCTATCATGGAAACACGCCTTACTGACTCTTTATCAGTAATGTTCTCTATCGTTCATAGCCGTTATATCCTATCTAACGGAACGTATATATCGGTCGTTACGGTCGTCTTGTCGACCCATGAAAACAATAAAGGCTGAAACCCACTGTCGGATTTCAGCCCTTAAACTCTATGTATAAAAAACGCTACCAGCCATTGACATTCATAATGCCAACAGCAGAATATTACGTTAGAATCTGTCTTTGCTTCATCTCTAAGTACTTATTGATGACATCAATGCTAAGCTTGTCGGGGGTTGTCAACACGCTATATATACCATACTGACGCAGTGTTGAGACTATCAAACGCTTCTCGTAAGCAAATTTCTCAGCTATAACGTGCTGATAATACTCCTCCATAGAGCGCTTAGGGGAACGTATGTAATCGTTCATTTCAGCATCCTCAAAGAAGACAACAAGTACACGGTGCCACTGACTAAGCAGCTTCAAATAAGCTAACTGCCTATTGAGAGCTGTCATACCAGAGAAGCTCGTGTATATAATAAACAAACTTCGCTTGCTTACCTGCTTATGTACATTAACACACAAATTACTGAAATCGGTCTCACCGAAATTGGTTTCTTGTGCATAAAGTGCCTCCAAAAGGGTCTGCATCTGTCCTGTTCGGTGCGATGGAGCTACGAATGTATCTATCTTATCAGCAAAGGTTATCAACCCCGCTTTGTCATCACGATGCATAGCTACGTAGGACAAGACCAAAGAAGCATTTATACTATAATCGAGAAGCGTCATTCCACGGAACGATTGCTGCATAACACGCCCCTTATCAATCACCGAGAATATCTGTTGAGAACGCTCATCACGATAGACATTCACCATAAGCTGGTTGCGACGTGCACTTGCTTTCCAGTTTATACTACGGTAGTCATCCCCTTTCACATAGTCTTTTATCTGCTCAAACTCCGTATTGTTACCCACACGACGAATACGTTTTATACCCATCTCTGTGAGGTTATTGCTCATTGCAAGAAGTTCATAGCGATTTAACATCAGATAAGAAGGATAGACCTTAACGTCCTTTGCATCGCCTAAAGTATAGCGTCGCTCTACAAGTCCTATGCTGGTACGTGTGAAGCAACGTATCTTACCAAAGGAGTAGACGCCCCGCTTGACTGGTGTTAGTGTGTAACGAAGTACCGTATGACCCATAGCTGCAAGAGAACTCTTATAACTGATATCTCTTCGTTGGAACACTTCTGGAGCCTCATCGATAATCGTCAGCCACACTGGGAAGGAATAATTACTCTCAAGACTTATCTTGACAATATTCTTATCACCATTAGAGAAACGCTCAGAACAGCTTCGCTTTGCACTTATCCCACGACGATGATAAAGCATAACGGCATCTATCACAACCATTACAGCAAAGATAAACAGAAGTATCTTTACGCCTGTAAAAAGCTGTGGGAACACATAACCAAACCCTGCTAAGAGGGTTAGACTTGCTAAGATGATATAAAACCGTTTGGTAAGGAACATTTCTTTATCTTTTGTTAGCTGTTAGCGGGTGTCGAGGGAGGACCATAAAGAAGATAACAAACTATCTGCCAGCATACAACATCAGTATGGCGACGCTGAGTTTATCATCCTCCGTCAGACACCATTACTTAGGTACTTCCACCTTATCAATCAACCTCTGTGCAACTTTCAACGGAGTGTAACCCTCCATTTCGGCCTCAGCTGTAAGGATAAGACGGTGTTGAAGAATACTTGGAGTAACGAACTTAACATCTTCAGGCGTCACAAAGTCACGGCCACCCAATAGTGCACTTGCCTTAGAAGCATTGAGCATTGCCACAGACGCACGTGGACTGGCACCAAGGAAGACTGCCTTTGAGGTGCGTGTCTGCTGTACGATGTTTGCTATATAGCGTAGAAGGCTCTCTTCAACATATACAGTATCTAACTTCTTACGCATCTGCAAAAGTTCGTCAATGGTCAACACGGGTCTGACATCGCCTAACTTGATGAGGTTTCGCTTCTCTTGATGACGCTTGAGGATGTTCATCTCTTCATCAACAGAAGGATAACCCATGCTTATCTTAAATAGGAAACGGTCGAGTTGGGCCTCTGGTAGACGATAGGTACCCTCCTGCTCGACTGGATTCTGCGTCGCTATAATCGTATAGACATCACTCATACGATGCGTAGTGCCGTCTACTGTAACCTGACGTTCCTCCATTACCTCGAAGAGAGCAGCCTGTGTCTTTGCAGGAGCACGGTTGATTTCATCTACAAGAACGAGGTCTGAGAATACAGGACCCTCATGGAAATCGAACTCAGAAGTCTTAAGATTGAAGACAGTCGTACCGAGTACGTCACTTGGCATAAGGTCTGGCGTGAATTGAATACGGCTGAAACGGGCATCTATCAACCGTGACATCAATCGTGCTAATAAGGTCTTTGCTACTCCTGGCACACCTTCTATCAGCACATGACCGTCTGCAAGTATCGCTGTCAACAACAAGGCAACAGCTTCTTGCTGCCCAACGATAACCTTACTGATTTCCTCTCTCAACTGTCTAACCTTCTGACTAAACAATTCAAGGTCAGCTCTTTCTTCTTTATACTCTTCCATCTTATCTATTGTTTTCGCTTCATTAATACTTTACTTATTATGCGTCTATCACATTAAAAGATTATTGATTATCTTATCCATACCGTCTATTGCCTTCCGCAAAGCGGCATCGTCAATATATTCATCAGCCTTTAGATAACGGTCGACACGGTCGAGAATCATCCTGACCTCAGCCTCTGGCATTCCTGCTCGGAGTGCTATCTGTGCCACATCATCTTTTCTTGTTTCGGTGTCCTCCACATCAACCATCATCAAACGACGAAGGGTTTCAGTAAAATAGGCATACTTCTTCTGCAATAAGTCATGGTTGATATGCTTCTGATAATAAAGTGTTCCGATCAGTTTCACAAACTCTAACGAGCGGTTCTTAGGCTCTTCTACAACAGGGATAACGCGCTGTCGCCTGCGAGCATAGAACACACAGAACAGTAAGAGTCCACCTATTGTGAGATAGACAGCCCACCGCAGGGGTTCATTCTGTAGCCAGAAGCGTAGCGGAGTCTCCTCGTTAATCTCTGATTGAGGCGTATAAGCCTCCGTACGAACGATTGGTAAGCCACGAAACTGTGACATCAAACGAAAGACAAGACCATTAACTTGTTCGTCAAGAATACCATAGTTGGTTAATAACAATGGTTCGCAAGAAAAGAAGAGTTCTCCTTTCCCTCGTTGAATACGAACTACACGGGGCACCCAGTAGCTATCAACCTTATCAGTATACTCATCTGTCTGCCTGTTCTTAACCAAGATATCATACTTAGCAGGCTTATCCACATCGACTTTGTCGCCTGACATTGCAGAATAAAGAGTGTATTTTTTTTCCTGATAAGGCGACTGCCTACACCAAACTAACGTATCGTATGGAATCTCTTGATTCTCAATAGAGGCCTTGACCTGCATGGGAGAGAAGCCATATTGCCCACTAATCGTTAATTGTAAGTCGGGATATAGAGAGTCAGGGTCTATTGATGACGTTGCAATGAATACCTTATTACCTGCTTTCAGAAGTCGGTCTAACGCACGGAGGTCGGTCGGTGAAGGGTTAAAATCGATTGATTGAATTAAGAAGGCATGCGGTTTCTTACCATAGCCCTCACGTTCCAACTGTGATAAAGTCTTTCGTGTCACCTCATAACCAGCAGGAACTGATTTCTTCATCAGTGAGTCGAACACCGCACAACCAAAGGGTTGCCTATCATGATGACTAAAGGTAGGATCCCAAACAAACATCGATGGTGCACTCAACTCTAATAGGAAGACTAAGACGAGGAAGCCAACTATAAAAATCAAGAACTTTTTGTTCATCGCTTACCTCCTTCCTTTATCTTGCTTTCTAAGTCTAAGAGCAGCTTAACAGTTTCTTCCGAAGCCTGGTAATTACCGTATCTTACACGCATAAAAGCAGTTGTCATCCGTCCAAACTCAGCAGATAAGAATTCACGAGTGTACTGTGTTGGCGTCTTATAAAGCTGCCAACTAATCATATTATTATCTGATAACCAACGAAGTGTACGCAAATAGACTATTCGAACAGCCTTATAATAATCCTTCTGTGCCATTGCCTTCTCATAGACAGCGTCGAAGTTGACTCCATAGATATTGTCTTCCTCATCGTCTTCAACCGTCACCTTTCCCGTTCTACCAAAGAGTTTGAATTGATAACGATACAAGAGAAAAGCTATCAGACCCACAACTACAAGCCCAAGGAAGATGTAAACGACCATTCGAAAGTCCAAATCGCCATCATAATCAAAGATATCAGAGAAGAAATCACCTATCTTCTGCATCAACCAACTCGTCCAGTCGAGTTCTGGAGCCTGTAACTCGCGTGCATAATCGTATGCTCCATCAGCGCAATACTGGTGAAGTAAGGTTGTGTCACACGACAGAGTATCAGTCAATGGTTGTAACATACGAATGGTTATCAGAGTTTATCAAAATTGTCAATATCGTTATCTTCCTCCTTCAACTCCTCAAAACGCTGTATATCCTTCTCTACTGAGAACCCATCTTCTTCCTCTGCTATACTTCCATAGTGGAACGCCAAGGCAAAAGTAGAGAGTGTCATCGTAAGATACATACAGAAGTTCATGAATACAGATGCCAAGTACACGCAGAAGCTATAGACTGGACTACCTACAAAAGCAGCCTGACTTGACTGATCTACTATAAAGACTCCTCTCACAATAGTCAGCATATACCATGGTAGAGTAGTAAAGGAACTGATGGTATTGCTTAGGAATCCCATCACAAAAATCAATCCTAACAATGACCAGAAGGATTTGAATCCTAACCTTATACCACGTAGAAGCGCATTGAACAAAGACTCGTCTTCTTCAAAGACATATACTGGTATTGCCATTGAAACAGGTAGACTGAACACAAGAATACCCAGAAAGAAGAACACCACCAGTATCACCGTATCAAGAAGTACTGTGAATGTGATGAGAAGAGCCATAAGAACAATCAGGATAGCAACCAAGACCAAGGACATTACCAACGACCGTTTGATTACCTTAATAATCGTCGGTTTTAAGTCACTCATCATCACTCCACGTAGTCTGTTAGGGCTTGCTTGATAATACTTAACCATTCCAAAACAGATACCCGTCAATAGAATAGTTCCAACCATCATACAAAGACAGTAGCCCAAGTACGCTCCTCCCATTCGAAGCAACATGCTATCTGACAAATCCATGTTGTTGCCTATACCCAACGTATTGGTATAAAAAGGCGTCAACACATTCACCATCACCTCCATAACAACCCCCTGTACCAAGCAAAGAGGCAAGAGTAGGTAGGTACATGCACGTAGTAACAACTTGAAATTCTCACGTATAAAGCCGAAAACAGCAGAGAATTTCTCGCCGATGCTACGCATCTCATAAAGTTCAATCTTTGGTCTTTCTATTTGCATTGCGCTGATAATTACGTTTATAAGGTAAGTAAATAAAATAAAACACGACAAAAGCTAATGATAACAGGATGATACTGAGCCGAACAATATCGTTCAGTCCCGTATGACGAGTTATGAAACTCTCGATAAAACCTGCTAAGATAAAGATTGGGATAGTACCCACAATAATCTTCATTCCCCTCTTTGCGCCACGTTGGAAGCTAACAATACGTGAATAAGTACCAGGGAATAGCCATCCATTGCCTATCGCCAATCCTGCAGCACCTGCCACAATGATAGCCGAGAGTTCCAATGTTCCATGCAACATCGTGGCTAAAAGACTTTCTCCTAATAGTCCGTGCTGATAAAAGAAGGTGTCGAAACAACCTATCATGATACCATTTCGGAAGAGTAGTATGCCCGACATAAAACTTGTCAGTACGCCAGAGACAAAGACATTAAACGACACCATGATATTATTTAGCGTAATACTGAGGAACATGTTTGCCTCACTTTCTTGGCCATATACTCCCATTGGCTGACCCTTAGCTATATTTTCAAGTGTCATATCCATGTATCCATCGCCCAAAATAAGCCGTGGAAAAGACTCATCACCTAATGTAGACACAACGCCCACCAGCACACTTATCATGAAGATAACAAAGGACAAAAGTAGCATACGACGTTCTTTCCACATCACGTCAGGCACCTCTTGTGTCCAAAAGGTTATCAGTCGTCCCCATTTCTCACGTTTATTGCGATAGATCTCATTATGTAGTGCTGAAGCAAGGTTATTCAGGTAGATAGTTATACGCGAACGAGGATAATGTGTTTGAGCAAAGGCAAGATCAGCCGTCAGCTCAGTATAAGCATCAGCCAACTGGTCGGGCATCTCAAACTTAACATTCTCTATCATCCCCTCCATAGTCCTCCACTTAGCAATGTTATTGCGTATAAATAGTATCTCCTTCATGAAAAATCACATGTATAAGCGCACATTATTATTCAATTGAGCGCAAATTTAGAGTTTTTTTTCTACATTTGCAACAGAAACAACATATAATTAACAATAGATATGTCGGAAGCCAACATCATTACCGGACAATATGTGCAAATAAGTCAATCTCCTGCCAGCTTAGGTGAACGCATCATGGCGCAGGTTATTGATAGTGTTTTAATTATCTTTTATGTGATTGGCATCTCTATTCTCATTGTCGAAACCAAAGTTGATTTCTTTGCGGATAACATCTTATTCACGCTCGCTATATACCTACCAGCACTTTTCTATTCGTTCTTAATGGAGCTGTTTAATCACGGGCAAAGCGTGGGAAAGATGGTCATGCACACCCGTGTCGTGAAGAAGGATGGTACGACTCCGGGGATTGGTAATTTCTTCATGCGTTGGCTTCTGCAACTTGTCGACATCGGTTTCTCTTGTATTGGAGTCTTGATTATACTCGTTTCGAAGGATTCTCAGCGACTTGGCGACCTTGCTGCAGGCACTATGGTGATACGTATCAACAACTACCACAAAATACAAGTGTCGCTTGATGAGTTCTCATACCTCGATAGGAAGTATAAGCCAGTATATCCACAAGCAGAAGACCTCTCCCTAAATCAGCTTGATGTCATCCAACGTACGCTTAACACAGAATACGGATATGAACGTGAAAGGCGCATCACCTCGCTTGCTGCTAAGGTTAGGGAGCATCTGAAGATTACTGATACTAAGACTGATGACGAGAAGTTTCTCTATACAATCTTACGTGATTACCAACATTTTACGTTGGAAATAATATAAAGAAATAGGGAAAAGACAAGTATAAAACAGCATGAATATCTAAGAAAACTGCGCTGTATAACTTTGGTATTAACGCCTTATGATGCCATGTTATAACGACAACTATAAAGCGTTCTACCCATTTTCATTCAACGTATTATTGCTTAGCACATAATGTGCGGATGCCCAACACACATGGTGTTCATGCCTAACACATGATGTGCGGAGCATTAATCACATCGCTATTGGTTATCAAAACAAGCACTACTGATTGTTAGAAAAGAGTTATGATGACGTCTCTCAGAAAAAAGATAATAGCTATTGGAGGTGCATTGGCTTACCCATCCATAAGTCTAACACCTGACATTACAAGAGAACACTTCTCTGGGAAGTGGGTACTTGTGACGGGTGCATCGCATGGAATAGGGAGAGCATTAACCGAAAAACTAATTAGTGCAGGTGCAAATGTCTTCCTCATTGCTCGAAGCGAAGCGGACTTATGCCTCTTATGTGCCAAAGCTAAGCAAATAGGAAGTAGTGCAGACTACTGCGCAATAGACCTAAGAGACAGAGAAAAACTGGAACTGCTTTGCCAAAAACTAAGGGAAACACTACCACGGTTAGATTACTTCTTTTGCAATGCCGGTAAATCTATCCATCGCAAGATCAATGATGCGCAGGACCGCCTACACGACTATGACCGTACGATGGACCTCAACTATCGTTCCTTGGTTGCACTTTCATTAGCTATCTTACCTGCCTTGAAGGCAAGTAAAGGGCATATCGTCTACTCTTCATCAGTGAGTACACTCTATCCAATGGCACCAGGCTGGTCGGCTTATCATGCCTCAAAAAGTGCTGCGAACACATGGTGTGAAACGGCAGACAGCGAGTTTGCGCCGTTAGGTGTTCACGTGCAGATAGCTTATTTACCCTTGGTTCACACTGCGATGTCAGATGTCAACAAACAATACAAGCACTTACCTGCATACACACCATCTGATGCAGCCAACATTCTGTTGAAACTCGCCATACGAAAGAATAAGAGTTATAAACCTTGGTGGGCAAAGTTTTCTGCCCCAATAGCCTATCTCTTTGCTCCGATTGTTCACTTGTTCTATAAGCGAATGGTATGAAAAGGAAGACTGACACTATCTTTTCTATTCTCTATCGGCTACACATAGTCTCGCCAAAGGGTATGTGGGTGTGGACTAAAAGCCTCACGTCTGAAGGTATCAGTCTAATGGCACTGCTCCGTTTTGCGGCTCATTTCTATCCGCAACGTTGTGCCCTGAAAGATGGAAAGACGTCATTGACCTATCAGAAGGCTTACCAAAAGGCACAAGACCTTGCTCAGCTCCTTTATACGCAATACCATCTACGCCCTAACATGCGAGTCGCCATCTTAGGACGAAACAGTCTTATCCTTACTTTACTCCTCCCTGCGCTCTCTCGACTTGGCGTCCAAACCGTCTTATTAAATACGGATATGGGAAGAGAACAACTATTCAACCACCTTAGAGGACGACATTACCAACTCTTTATCTATGACAACGACCTGATAGAAAACCTACCTCCTATCTCGTATCAGACTGTCACTACCACCGAACTTCACCACCTTATTATATATAAGGACTATCATTACGAACGAAAAAGACTCCCTCGAATAGGGCGCGGAAGGGAGATTATCATCCACACTGGCGGTTCGAGCGGGAACTATCAGCGTGTGGAACGGCGCCCATCTGTCACGTCCTTTCTCCCACCACTCGTTGCCCTCCTTCGAGAGATAGGGGTCTATCAATATGAAAGTGTACTCATCGCTCTCCCTTTCTATCATGGTTTCGGACTTGCCACACTCATCGTTTCTCTCTTGATGGGAAAGGAAATCTACTTACAAGGACGCTTCGATGCTCCAAAGACCTTAGAGATTATTCAGCACGAGCACATCGAAGTGATGCCTATCGTCCCTGCCATGCTTTCAAGAATTTGGCAGACAAAAGGGGCAAAAGAGATGATGAAGAGTCTGAAATGTATGATTTGCGGTGGAGATAGTCTCCCTAAAAGCCTCATCAACCTAACCCATAATCAACTTGGAGAGATACTCTTCAATCTTTACGGTACGTCTGAAGCTGGATTCTTCCTGCTGGCTACCCCTCATGACCTCGCTTCTTTCGACGAACCAACACTTGGTAAGGCTATATGGGGAGTACGCTGTAAGATTAAAAAGACCGACAAGGAGAATACGGGTGCCTTATGGGTACAATCAAGTTGGGCCATGACAGGACGTAAGAATAAGTGGCAGAACACGAAAGACATTGTTTATCAGAATGCTGAAGGCTACTTTTTCCATCGTGGCCGTACCGACCGAATGGTTGTTTGTGGTGGTGAGAACGTACATCCCGAACACGTAGAGCAGGTGCTTCTCTCCCACCCCCTCGTCTCCGCAGCACGTGCGTTCAGTGTCCCCGACCCCGACTTTGGCAATGTTATCCACGCAGAAGTAGAATGTGCTCACAATTCCTCTCTCTCCCAGTCTGCCCTCCTCAACTGGCTTCGTCCCCAACTCTCACGGGCAGAAATGCCACATGCTATCACCTTTAAGACCATCGATATGCTCTCTACGGGTAAGCAGAAAGCGCATTGATATCCCTTCTCTCACAGAGTTGCACAGAAAATTTCAATCACAACACAAGCAGCGAAAGAGGGGTAACCTCGGTGATCACTCCCCTCTCCAATCGGGGAGGGGTTGGGGGAGGGGCCGCTCTCTCTCATGTTCTCCTTTATTCTCTCACAGAACTACACAGAAGAACAGAATACACAAGGTTTCACAGAGACATTAAGTCAACCGATATCACAGAACGATATAACCAAAATTAGCAGAAAGGTTCTGTGATATCTGTCGTCGCTTGCTGGCGTTTGTGGGTTCCCCCTGTTCGCAGAAAGGCTTCTGTTCATCTGTGAAAATCTGTGAGAGATAAAATTTCCAACGAACTTCTTGCATTCTTTTTCTCACAGAACTACACAGAAGAACAGAATACACAAGGTTTCACAGAGACATTAAGTCAACCGATATCACAGAACGATATAACCAAAATTAGCAGAAAGGTTCTGTGATATCTGTCGTCGCTCGCCGGCGTTTGTGGGTTCTCTCTGTTAGCTGAAAGGCTTCTGTTCATCTGTGAAAATCTGTGAGAGATAAAATCCCCAACGAGTTTCTTACGTTCTAAAATCTGTGAGAAAAAATTCAATGAGCTACCACAAAAAACTTGCCCCTTAACACCAACCATGGTGACAGGGGCAAGAAACGAAAATTAAATTACCGATGTATCGTCATTGATATCACATCAATGGCTTCCCGCTGGAAACATAATTAAACTAAATTAATCAATTCAGTATTATTAAAACCGAACTTGTCTAACCAGTAGAAAATACAACTTTAATGAACTATCACAAAAACGTTTTCTCTAAACCTTATCAAGTTCAAATATCCAGCAAAGCCTTTAAACTTACACTGTGCTAAAATATTTTTATGTGTAATCATTAATCTTCTCATGAGTAAACATTATTACTCATGAGAAAATCAGTATATTTGCCAAAACGTAATATACAATTACGCTTTAGAACTAAATATCAATCTTTATTCAGAAACAGGACGTATAGAATATCCATTTGTTCGATCCATACCTTTTCGAATGATAGTAGACGAAAGAAATTCCGTTTCATTAGCCCATTTTTCGTTTACTGGAGTTGCAAGCCAATAACACCCAGAATAAAAGTTCTGATTCGTTCCGTTACCACCCATTAATCCACCATTACTTCCATAGCCACGAACACCCATACACGGAAAATACATTTCCTCCGTATGGCTATCATTTGTCCAAACGAGATGACCACCATTAGCTAAATAAGATTGTGTACCCAAAGTCCCATTAATTCTATTAGTTATTGCAAGGAAAGCCATAGACTCTACAGTTGGTATTTTAAACCCTACTGGGGAAGGATCATACACTGTTTTAACAACCTCCGGTCCACTCAAACCGTTTCCTGCAGTTGTATTATTCATTGACCATAAATTGTAGTAACCAGGATAATTATTAGTCCAGTTGCTTGAGTTTCCATTTATATAGAAAATATATGGATACTGTATATCAAAAGTGAGACGTTTATCACCACTTGTATTTCGCATATACATACCTTCATAATGAACATCAGTACCTGGGAATGCATCCTTACGTCCCCACTGATAGAGCGTTGTAAAACCTTTTCTTTCTATATACGGGTTCTGAGTGACTGTAATATCAGAGACCTGCTTCACACCATTATTTGCCAATGATTGTTCAACTCTTACTTTTACAGTTCTTGGTGAAGAATAAGCCGTAGCTTTCCATACTGTTGGTTTCCATCCCAAAGTCTCATTACTAAAATTGTATTTTGAACCAGAAGGTTCTGTTACCTCCATTTTACGAAGAGAACTTTTAGGTGCAAACCATAGATGCCATGACCACACTATCACCCCTGCCTTCTTTACTACAATAACCGCATTACCACTTTGAATATTAGCATCAACTTGGAAGTGTAAGAAGGTTTGTCCCATAGAATTACGTACTATAGCTGGATTATCCAAATGAAGCATATTTGCACCAGGGCAATCATCCCATATAACTTCAGCCCCATCTAATCCATTATTTGCATAATTATTAGTTTTCTCAATCCATGGATCCGTTATATTATTTCCTGCATGATCCTTAAAATTGCGCAAGACATGAGCTCCTGTATTACTTGTGCGAAAAGCACTCGGATTATCAACTCCATTTTTAATAGCATTACCATATACTAATGGTATACGGTAGTGACCTGGAGCTGATATCACATAACAGTTAGCTGTATTTCGTGGTTCAGTTTCACCCTTTGTTGAAAGATCATAATAGTAATCCCATTTCCCAAGTGGAGTAGCCTCCCGAAGTTCTTTATTTCGTAGAGCTAACTTATCTGTAACTTCAGCTTGGATAAGTGAAGCTGTACCAGTTTCAGCAACGGTACCACCACTACCTTCGGTTTTACTAAGACTACTTAACCATGAAGGTTTTTCTCCCATAGAAAATTGTCCATCATTATTTGCGTCATAGCCTATAACTTTCCACGCAACAGCTTGCTTTACATGAGTAGCTGGATCTTCACGATAACTTGTTATTGTATAATCTGATGTTGTTCCTTGATTATAAGCAGCAGTAGCAGGACTTGTAGAAGTTAGTTGATAACTCCAATCCGAATTTCTCTGACTTAACTTATATGTACGCGTTGTACCAGCACTCCATTCACCACTTAACGGCACAGATATAGTTGTACCATCGGTACAGTGGAAATACGCTGTAACATGTCCTGTGAGTTGTTGAGGAATCATATAAAACGTATTATTATCACCAGGATTACCAACTATCATTGTGTTAGGGTTTACATTAGTATTTATATTTATATTAGAAAGCACGACATTTCCACGTTGGTTATAACCAGAATGATCCCATCCTGCTCCTAAACCATTAAATTGACTTGATAGTTTGTATTTACTCTTTAACAATACGCCTTGAAGTTCAATACGATCTATTGTTTTATTCCATGATAAATTCTGACCTACAGCAAAGCGTATGGCCGTCAGAGCGTGACGAAAATCAAGATTCGTCTCTGGATGAACACCACGAGTACTATAATGAACATCACCAGAGCAAGCCGTCAATAAATCAACTTCCTTCTTTACATCTGTCTCAACTTCAAACTCAACACTTGGGCTACCTGTAGCCTCAGTATTATTAATTGTCATCTTAGAATATTCACTAATCTCTGGATAAACAGCAAAGAAACGAGCATAAGGCTGAGACCATTCCCAACGAATAGGACTGTATAAGGTTCCATTACCTTTAGTCTTTTGTGCATGAAACCATTCAGGCGTAGTAAGAATACTCGTCGCACTATTACCACGAATTGCAGAAGTAGAGAAATCTACATTCATACCAGATCTAATCTCTGCACGTGTACTTGCATTAGCTTTTACAGGATTTACACCCTCAACAGTCGTCTCTACGAGACACACATCAAGATTAGTATTATTACTTGCAAGAAGTTTTCTTCCTTGAAGTCCATGATTATCAACTATTCCCGCACGTGTTATAGAAACTCCTTTGGCAAGAACATCCTCTTGTACATCTGTCACATTAAAACGAACAATAGCCCCACTATCGTCAGCATTTGAATTATTACCCAAATTATCATCAGCACAAGAAGTCATTAATAAACTTACACCACTGATGAACATAGTTGAAACTATACTATAGAAAGCGTTTTTTTTCATTCTTTTATCTTTTAATAAATCTTACCCTTCAAGTTCGTCATTATTATCACCTACTACTTCCGTCCCAGGAAGAACTTGTATTCTGCCAGTTTGCCCTCCTTCTCCTCCAGCACCAGGTCGAACATTTGGGCTTGTCAACAACAAATGGCTTTCTTCGTTAATACAGAGTATTAACACATTTGGCATTTGATAAATCTTTTTTCTAATTATTTTCATTGTGTTTAATTTTTATAGACACGCTGCCTACGCATCTTGTTTTATATTTAGAATTTATTCTTTATCAATCTGTAGGAAAGTATATATCTTCATTATAAGCTCTTTAATTTTTTATGCCATATAATGTTATAACAAAAAATAAAGCAAAGGAAACTCCGAAAAGTCCTTTGTTTACAGGGGTTGCACAGCACGCCTCGCGCGCGTATGCGAGAAGAAAAAAGTGGGGAAGTTAGGCCTGGCCTATATGAGAGAGAGAGAGAGAGAGAGAGAGAGAGAGTACAAAATTATTTGGAACTACCAAATAATTTGCAATATTTTTTTCGTCTTTCTTCGTTAAAGAATCTAATGCAGCACAAAGCGTGTCTGCGCCTTTATTTCCTGATAAGGTGCAAACTTTTGCTGAATTAATATTCTTTATGACTCTCATCGTTATTACGAGTTAATTTTAATTTAACTGGGCGCAAAGGTAGTGAGAATATATGAAACAAACAAGAAATTAGCTAAAAAATATAAAAGTAAATCGAAATACGTAGCTAATCTTTAACGTTTAGCCCGCATAACTTACCGAGTAAGAACGTAACCTTTATTCAATAGCGAGAGGAAAAAGCAAAACCAAATTTGCTGTCATTACTGTCATGCTATGTACGCATCAAACTTATTGAGAACAAAACACTTACGAGAAATGTTAAATGTGACAGCAACTTAAAATAAAAATATAGTTGTATATTATCGTCCTATCCTTCAGCTTTTAGTAGACTTTATTACTGCTATAATATAAGGTTTATAACAAAGCCATCATCCACAGTCTATTGCCGTGGATGATGGCTTTACTTTTATAACCTGAACTCGGGATAAGAAATGTCTGCAAAAAGTTGGTAATCTCATTATATTTTTGTAACTTTATGGTTGAAAATCAAACAATTACAATAAACATAACAATGATTACCAAGGACAAAATTACTGAAATTTTCTGTATTGCGGATGATTTCTGCAAGGAATTTGAGTTAGAAACTGATAAAAT
>FLSB01319655.1_pt1 | contig 21944 bp, 20 predicted proteins | sample 1550551 | NCBI WGS metagenome assembly FLSB01 (sample SAMEA4031774, study PRJEB14383) | metagenome | biome: human; feature: oral; material: saliva | place: Philippines | collected 2014 | reverse complement strand
CAAACGTTTGCAAAGATACAAACTTTTTCGTTACTTTGTCGAATATATAAACATACTAATTCCATTATTTATGACGAAAGATAAGAAAGGTGGAAAGCGATTAACTAAGAAGCAACTAGCCGAACAGTTGACTTCTTTCTTTCAGTCGCAACCTAACGAAACATATAGTTTTAAAGAGATATTCCGTGCTTTGAAGTTAAAGACACATCCGGCTAAGATGTTAGCAATTGATGTGATGGAAGAGATGGCATGGGACGACTTTCTTGCAAAGGTAGGCGACAGTGCCTATACTCTCAATACAAAGGGACAGGTGCAAGAAGGTACTTTCATTCGCAAAGCTAATGGAAAGAATACCTTTCAACCAGACGATGGTGGCACTCCTGTATTCGTCTCCGAACGTAACTCAATGGCTGCTTTAAATGGCGATCATGTCAAAGTGCAGTACATGGCAAGACGCCAGAATCATATTAAGGAGGCAATGGTCATTGAGATATTGCAGCGCAAGAAAGACACCTTCGTAGGCAAGTTACGAGTGGAGAAGGACATTGCCTTCCTTGTAACTCAGGAGAATCTCTTTATCCATGACATACTAATTCCTAAGAAGAAGTTGCGTGGTGGAACCACAGGTGACCGTGCTTTGGTGAAGATAACACAATGGCCTGACGCAAACCACAAGAACCTTATGGGCGAGGTAGTCGATGTCTTGGGTGCAGCTGGTGATAATGACGTTGAGATGAACACCATTCTTGCACAATACGGATTGCCTTATAAGTATCCTAAACGTGTCGAGGATGCTGCCGAAAAGATAAGTGCTGAGATTACAGAGCAGGACTTTAAGGAGCGAGAAGACTTTCGTAACGTATGGACTTGTACGATAGATCCAAAGGATGCAAAGGACTTTGACGATGCTCTCTCTATACGAAGACTAGAGAAGGAAGGGCTTTGGGAAGTTGGTGTACATATAGCAGATGTATCGCATTATGTCAAAGAAGGCGACATAATTGACCGTGAGGCACAGCAGAGAGCGACCTCTGTTTACCTTGTGGATCGCACTATTCCAATGCTTCCAGAGCGTCTTTGCAATTTCATTTGTTCGTTGCGTCCTAATGAGGAGAAGCTCGCCTTCAGTTGTATCTTCAATCTTGATGATGACGCAAATGTAAAGGCTTACCGCATTGTACACACTGTTATCAAGTCGAATAGGCGTTACGCTTATGAAGAGGCACAGCAGTTACTGGAAGATAATGGTGTTGTTGATGGTACAGGAGAGCCTGCTCCAAAGCCAGGAAAGGATGGTTATAAGGGCGAATATGCCGAAGAGATCATTACATTAGACCGCTTGGCAAAACTTCTTCGAGCACGTCGTTTCAAGGGCGGAAGCGTTAAGTTCGATTCAGAAGAGCTCCATTTCGATGTAGATAACACTGGTAAGCCGCTCCGTTGTTACTTCAAACGATCGAAAGATGCCAACAAGTTGATAGAAGAATTTATGCTCCTTGCTAATAAAACAGTAGCGGAAAGCATTGGAAAGACCGTTAAAGGCAAGAAAGCAAAGACTCTCCCTTATCGAGTTCACGATAATCCAGACCCTCAGAAGTTTGAGAATTTACGTGAATTCAGTGCTAAGTTTGGTTATAAACTTAAATCTTCGAGTACGAAGGGGGCTACAGCTCGTGCGTTGAACAAGCTCATGGATGAGGTACAAGGTACTCGCGAAGAGAAGGTGATACAAACGATTGCTCTGCGATCGATGATGAAAGCGAAGTACACAACGCATAACATAGGGCACTTCGGACTAGCTTTTGATTACTACACACACTTTACTTCGCCTATTCGCCGCTATCCCGACACCATGGTGCATCGCTTGATAACACGTTATCAGAATGGTGGTCGCTCTGCAAACAAGGATCACTATGAAGAGTTGTGTGAGCATTGTTCGGATATGGAGTTGGTTGCACAGAATGCAGAACGCGACTCCATCAAGTATAAGATGGTTGAGTTTATGGGCGAACACATCGGTGAGTGTTACGATGCACATATATCAGGTATCCAGAGTTTCGGCATCTATGCAGAGATAGATGAGAACCATTGCGAGGGTATGATACCAATGCGTGACCTTGATGATGACTATTATGACTTCGATGAAAAGAACTATTGTCTAGTGGGGCGACGCCGTCATCACGTGTATCAACTGGGTGATCCTATCCGCATAAAGGTGGCTAAAGCGAACCTAGAACGCAAACAGCTCGACTTCACACTAGATGATGGTCGACCCGTGAAGACGCCCCAACAACCTGTAAAAGAGCAGCCAAAAGATAAGAAGAAGAAGGAGAGAAGGAGGAGAAAGTGAGCCTTTCTCTAATTCAAAATTATGATTACTTCATGTTGACAAGTACACGAGTTAACGAGTAGACAAGTTGTTAGATAGAGTTGACAAGTACACGAGTTAACGGGTAGACAAGTTGTTAGTTCTGTTGGATGTGGCATCTCTTGGACGAGAAAACACCTATTCTAACTGGTTCCCGTTAGGCACTCCTTCCCTTAGGGGAGGCTGGGGGTAGTTTCCAGACGAGGGCGTCTGTCCCTACAGCGTGGGGTTACTTTCAATTTAAGAAGGGCTTAACAATGGTAAGCACAATGATGAATTTTGAATTATGAATTATGAGTTAAGGCAGAAAAATGATTCTATTTTATGTGTAACAAACGACTATTTCTACTCTTACTCGGCGTTTTCTTTGTTCTAATAGCGCATGCGCAAGAGCAGAGATACACTCGTTTAAAGGGTTATTATCGTGTTTATCAGGCGACAAATAGCATGCTCTCTTATTTTGTAGATGGTATGATGGAGTTTTATATACCCATATCTGACTCCATAGCAAGTAGCTCTGACAATAAAAAGAAGTCGCCTTTTATTGATAGAAAGTTCCTTGGTGAACGTCGTCGAAAGGCTCCGAAAGCCAATGGCGACGATACCTTCGTTCGGATGTCACTGCCAAATTTAGAGCGACAAACGCTTATTGAGAGTAAAAATAGCGAAGAGTATTCAACGAGGAACAATGGAGATGTGTATCGATGGGCGGATAAGTGCGGTAAAATAACGCATGACAAACAGAAGATAAAAGGGCAGACTGAATTGCTGACAACTATCGAAATGGATGAGTTAGTGGGGCAACCTAACCATGAAATAGATATGAGTCAGTTGCGTATGTATGGTATCGTTGCTCGTATGACACAATTTGATGAGAGTGAAACTTACCTTTCTAATTATGCTCTTAACGCCTTCCAAAAGCATCAAACCTTCTTTGCTCGTTATCGAGGAGAGGATGTTGACGATCGTATTGATATATGGAGTGAGTTCTATGTATCAGATAGAATGACGATAACAGAGGCTGAACTCAAACAGATAAAGAAGGAGAAAAACCATGTATGGACGTTCTCTATCCCCGCTTCTGTCCCTCCTTTAGATAAGGAAGTAGTTGCTGCTTGGGAAAAGATGATAGAATACTAAGGCACCAGACTACCAATAATTGAAATGTAAAATGAGGAAAATTCTTTATTTATTCGTGCTTCCCTTGCTTATTGTTAGTTGTTCACAAGGGACAAAAAAACGTAGTTTTCCAAAGGAGAAGTTTACCATTGACCTCTTACTTCCTACTTCCCCCGTGAAGAATCAAGGCTCTAGTTCACTTTGTTGGGTCTATGCTATGCTTGCAACTATCGAGTCAGAACATATCATACAAGGTGATTCTGTCAACCTAAGTGCCGATTATGTGGCTCGAATGTACCTATATGAGCAGGCTAGAAAACGCCAATTTCTACCGAAGAGAGTGGCTCGTTTAGAGCGACCCATCACCACTCGTGGTATGAGTACAATGACACTTGACCTCATCAAAACCTATGGTTTACAGCATTATGATGCCTATCATAGTGAGCCAGATATGGACTATAATGTCCTTTGTAGGCGTCTTGATCGTTCGAAGAATGTTGACGAACTCTTGGATAAGAGTATCGGAACTTTACCTAAACAGGTCTTTATGTTTGGTGTGCGATACACTCCTTACGAGTTTGCACGCAGTGTTTGTATGCCAGATGAGTACACAGCGGTAACGAGTTTTCTACATCATCCATTGCATGAGAGCTTTCCTTTAGAAGTTCCAGATAATTATTTCCACGATACCTTCCTAAATATTCCAGCAAAAGACATCATCCCCTGCATTGTAAATAGCCTGAAGAAAGGGCATCCCGTGTGCTGGGAAGGTGACGTTTCAGAGCCTCTCTTCTCCTTTGAACATGGATATGCAATGTTGGATGATGAGGCTCGGCAATGGACAGAAAAGGACAGACAGAAAGCGTTTGAGTACTTTCAAACAACTGACGACCATTGTATGGAGATCGTTGGAATAGCCCATGACCAGCATGGTAAACGCTTCTTTCTTTGCAAAAATAGCTGGGGCACGGACAATCCTTACCATGGTTTCATGTTCTTGAGTGAGCCTTATGTCTATATGAAGACCATAGCCTTAGTGGGAACTAGCCTATAGTTATCTACTGCGAAAAGCCTCTTTATCATGGAGAAAACTTTTCCTTGAGATCAGAAATAGATTAAAAAGTAGATGAAAATAATCTAATAATAGAATAAAAATAAACTAAAAACAAAAACAAACGACGCTTATCAGTATTATTGATGAGCGTCGTTTGTTGGATAGATGAGGCTTATTACTTAGTAAAGAGTTGCTTTGCAAACTCCCAGATAACGATTCCTGCGGTCACACTAACATTCAGAGAGTGCTTCGTTCCGAACTGTGGTATCTCCAAGCAAGCATCACTAATGTCAACAACAGATTGTTTTACGCCCTTCACCTCATTGCCCATGATGATGGCATAATGGCTGTTGTTTGTAGTCGATTCAGCATTGAGATTGAGCGTATGGAGCTTTGTTGAATGTTCAACCTGCTCTACGCTATAAACGAAAACACCCTTCTTATGCAAATCTTCAACGGCATCTTCTGTCCGTTCAAAGTATTTCCAATCAACCGAATCTTCGCCTCCTAAAGCCGTCTTATGTATCTCGGCATTAGGAGGAGTAGCCGTTATACCACATAGATAGATGGCTTCTATACGAAAGGCATCGGCTGAACGGAATACACTTCCTACATTATATAAAGACCGCACATCGTCCAGAACGACGATGAGAGGCAACTTCTCGGCTTCTTTAAACTCCTCAATGGAGAGCCGACTCATCTCTATTGTACGTAACTTGCGCATTTATTTCATACTAAAAGCAACCGCATAGGCTTTGATCTTAGTAACCATTGACAGCAAACCATTGCTTCTTGTAGGTGAAAGATGCTGTCTCAAGCCTATCTTATCAATGAAGTATAGGTCGGAATCTATAATCTCTTGTGCGGTATGATGACTTAGAACGCGAATCAAAAGAGCGATAATACCTTTCGTGATAAGCGCATCTGAATCAGCTGTAAACACCAGTTTGCCATCGACATTATCGCATTGGAGCCATACACGACTTTGACATCCGTCTATGAGATTCTGCTCGTTTTTATACTGTTCAGCCAATGGCTCAAGGTCATTACCTAGGTCGATCAACATCTGATACTTGTCCATCCAATCGGAGAAGTCGCTGAACTCTTCTATTACAGCATCTTGCGCTTCGTTTATTGTCATAGTTTCTTTTATTTAAAGGAGTGGTAGGAGTGAAGGAGAAAAGGGGAGTTAAGACAAGTGTAAAACGGCTTGATGTGTTTCAATCTACTATACCAAGAATCGGTATTGTAGCCTTGTATATCCTTAACGTACCATCAAGAACATTTGTCTTAACGCCCTTTCATTCCTTAATTCTTGTCACTCTTGATTAGTTTAAACAGCTTATCATTCGGTCTAACCTTATCTGGTACGGGGATAGACACACGCCATCCTTGCTCTGCAACATCCACTGGTTTGAGGTCATAACGTATCTCTTCAGCATTGAGGAACATAGCTCCAGTGGTGTTACCAGTGATGAGTAGCTTGTCACCCTTTGCGAAGGTGTTGGCTTCAACGGCTATTTCTGCAACGCCAAGACGCGAGAAGTACTTCATCACCTTACCGATGAGAACCTTCTTTTCAGTAGCCTTGTTACCATATTCCTTAGTCCATTCTCCCATCTTCTGACCCTGATAGTAGCCATCCCAGAAACCGCGATTGAAGACGGTAGATAAGCGTTCGTCCCACTTGTCTTTCTTCTCTTCTGTGAAGGTTCCATCCAATACGCTCTGTATTGCCTCTCGATAACAAGTGACCACAGTGTGTACGTATTCGGGGCCACGAGCACGACCTTCTATCTTGAAGACACGTACTCCTGCATCCATCATCTTATCAATGAATCGAACGCTCTTAAGGTCTTTTGGACTCATTATATACTTATTGTCTATCTCCAACTGATTGCCAGTCTCGTTATCAGTCACAGTATAACTACGACGGCAAATCTGCACACATTCGCCACGATTAGCCGATCTGTTGGCATCGTGAAGACTCATATAACACTTGCCAGAGATAGCCATGCAGAAGGCTCCATGACAGAACATCTCTATGCGAATAGGCTGTCCTTTAGGACCACAGATGTTCTGTTTTATAATCTGTTCGTGTATCTCCTTTACCTGATCCATGTTCAGTTCGCGTGCTAAAACGGCTACATCTGCAAACTGCGCATAGAACTTTAAGGCATCAATATTTGATATATTCAATTGGGTGGAGAGGTGGACTTCAACGCCAACTTGCCTACAGTACATCATTACAGCTACATCGCTTGCTATGACAGCAGTGATATTTGCATCCTTAGCAGCGTCTATAATCTCGTGCATCGTTGTAATGTCTTCACCATAGATAACCGTGTTTACCGTTAGATAAGTCTTGATGTTTTGTGCGTTGCAAGTCTCTGCTATCTCCTTAAGGTCGTCTATTGTGAAGTGATTAGCAGAGTGGGAACGCATGTTCAACTTACCTATTCCGAAGTAAACAGAGTTTGCTCCAGCATGTATAGCAGCCGCTAATGACTCACGAGAGCCAACGGGTGCCATTATTTCAAAGTCGTTTATATTCTTATCCATTTATGTTTATTATCTTGAATGGGTGCTATCAGTTAGTAAGGAGTTTGTTTCCTTTTATGTAATACCTCGCTAAGGTGTTATGTAGATACTGATGAGCAACTCCTTATAAAGTAATCTCTTTTGCTGAGAATAATCACTTTGCAAAGGTACAGAAAATATCCGATAAAGGGCGTAAAGGACTTTGTAACTTTTGTAAAAAGCCTATCCTCGTCCGTTCTAAAGGTCAAATAGTCAGGCTGTTCTTCGACTATCTGCAATCTTTTTAGTATCTTTGCAAGCTGATTTTTATCGGTTAGAAAGGTATGAAAAAACTATATATTGAGACGTACGGATGCCAGATGAACGTGGCAGACTCTGAAGTGGTTGCCTCTGTAATGAAGATGGCTGGGTACGATGTATGCGATAATGAAGAAGAAGCAGACGCTATCTTCTTGAACACATGCTCGGTTCGTGAGAATGCAGAAAACAAGATTTACCATCGCTTGGACACCTTACATGCAGAGCAGAAGAAGGGGCGCAAGCTCATTCTGGGTGTATTGGGATGTATGGCAGAACGCGTTAGGGACGATCTTATTCAGAACCATTTTGCTAACTTAGTATGCGGTCCTGACTCTTATCTAAACCTCCCTGACATGATTGCGCAATGCGAGAATGGTAACAATGCATTAGATATTGAACTATCAACAACAGAGACTTATCGAGACGTAATACCGCAACGCTTCGGTGGAAACCGTGTATCGGGATTTGTCAGCATCATGCGTGGTTGCAATAATTTCTGCCACTATTGTATTGTTCCATTCACGCGTGGTAGAGAGCGTTCTCGTGATGTGGATAGTATCTTGAAGGAGGTTAAAGACTTGCATGATAAGGGTTTTAAAGAGGTGACTTTATTAGGTCAGAACGTTAATTCCTATGGTCTGTTACCTAATGGGAAACGCCCTGAAAATGGTACATCATTCGCAGAACTCTTGCGTAAAGTGGCTCAAAGTGTGCCAGACATGCGCGTTCGCTTCACTACTTCTAACCCAGAAGATATGACCGTAGATATTATCGAGGCAGTAGCGTCGGAACCGAATCTCTGCAATCATATACACTTCCCCGCACAGAGTGGAAGCAATAAAGTCTTGAGGTTAATGAACCGTAAGTACACTCGTGAAGACTACTTAAGTAAGATAGAGGCAATACGTCGTCTCATTCCTGATTGTGGGTTAACAACAGACATATTCATCGGTTATCACGATGAAACAGAGGCTGATTATCAAGAGACCTTGTCGTTAATGCGTGAGGTTGGATTCGATTCCGCCTTTATGTTCAAATACTCAGAACGCCCAGGAACATACGCTGCTAAGCACCTTCCTGACAATGTTTCAGAAGATGAGAAGATTCGTCGTTTGAATGAATTGATACGCCTTCAGACCGAAATCTCTGCTGAACAGAACAAGAAGGATGAGGGGAAAGAGTTTGAAATCCTCATCGAACGCTTTGGAAAACGAAGTCGTGAGCAACTTATGGGACGCACTCCTCAAAACAAAGCAGTAGTTATTGCACGTGGTAATCATCACATCGGTGAGTTCGTTCGAGTACGTATAACAGGCTCAACTAGTGCCACTTTATTTGGTGAAGAAGTGTAAAATTAGAAAATGGGATAAGCTGACAAAACACTTATGAGAGAGTTTCTACACGTATTACGGAGGTTCGTTCCACCTTATAAGAAGTATCTTTTCTTGTCGATAATATTCAACATCTTATCGGCAATACTCAATATCTTTTCCTTTGCAACACTGATTCCTTTGCTCCAAATATTGTTTAAGGTGGATGCAGGAACAGGTGCAACGCATTACATGTCATGGGATGCTGGGTCATTAAAGGAGGTTCTGTCCAATAATGCTGATTACTATACACAGATCTTTATAACCAGTGTTGGACCAACTACCACATTATTAATAATAGGTCTGATACTCGCTTTCATGACCTTCTTAAAGACGGGTGCTTACTTCTTGTCATCGGCTTCTATCATTCCAATTCGTACAGGAGTTGTACGTGACATACGTAATCAACTCTATCAGAAGATAACCTCTCTTTCACTTGGCTTCTTTAGTGAGGAACGTAAGGGAGATATAATCGCAAGGATGAGTGGAGACGTGCAGGAGATAGACAACTCCATCATGTCTTCTATCGACATGTTATTTAAGAACCCTGTACTTATCGTCATTTACTTTACCACCTTATTAATAATATCCTGGCAGTTAACGCTCTTCACTCTTCTTTTTGTCCCTATCTTTGGATGGTTCATGGGCTATGTTGGACGTAAACTAAAGCAGAATAGCATTACAGCACAGGGTCTTTGGAGTGATACCATGAGCCAGGTTGAAGAGACACTGGGCGGTTTAAGGGTCATCAAAGCCTTTTGTGCCGAAGGACTTATGAATGAACGCTTCAACAAAGTGAATACTTCTTACCGCAACGACATCATGCGTGTGAATATTCGTCAGCAACTGGCGCACCCGATGAGTGAGTTCTTAGGAACAGTGATGATTGTTGTTGTACTCTGGTTTGGTGGTACTTTGGTACTCGGACAGTACCCAATTATCAGCGGACCAACCTTTATTTACTATCTTGTCATCCTTTATAGCATCCTTAATCCACTAAAGGAATTCTCTCGAGCAGGCTATAATATCCCTAAAGGACTTGCTTCCATGGAACGTGTGGATAAGATTCTTAAAGCGGAGGTAGACATCAAGGACTGTGAAAAACCAGTCCATCTCAAATCATTCGAGCATGAGATTGAGTTCCGACATGTTAGCTTTGCTTATGCAGATGAGAAGGATAAAGACGGCAATCCAGTCTTGCATTGGGTATTGAAGGACATCAACTTGGTGATTCCAAAGGGTAAGACTATAGCTTTGGTGGGGCAGAGTGGTAGCGGAAAGTCCACTCTCTTAGACCTTATACCACGTTATTATGATGTTCAGAAAGGTGAGATTCTCATTGACGGAATCAACGTGAAGGATTTAGGAGTGCATGACTTACGCCAGTTGATAGGTAATGTAAACCAAGAGGCAATCCTCTTCAACGATAGTTTTAAGAACAACATCTCCTTCGGAGTGACTGCTTCTGATGAGGCAATAGAGGATGCTGCGAAGATAGCTAACGCCCATGACTTCATTACGCATAGTGAGAAAGGTTACGACACAAACATCGGTGATCGTGGAGGAAGGCTTTCGGGGGGGCAGCGCCAACGTGTGAGTATAGCGCGCGCCATCCTCAAGAATCCTCCAATTCTTATCCTCGATGAGGCTACATCGGCGTTGGATACTGAGAGCGAACGCCTTGTTCAAGATGCTCTCTATAAGTTGATGCGAACGAGAACGACCATTGCTGTGGCGCACCGACTATCTACTATCAAGAATTCTGATGAGATATGTGTGATGCACGAGGGCGAGATTGTAGAGCGAGGAACGCATGACGAACTGATGGAGATGAATGGTTATTATAAGAAGTTGCACGATATGCAGGAGATATAAAAAGCCCCCTCTCCAAGGCTTATTGTCGAATGGATGGGAGAATGCATAGTATTATTTACAAATGAAGAGGGCGTTTCTTTGATGTGAGAAGAGCGTCTCCTTGCTATGAAGAGAGGCTTTCCTTCAATGGAGGAAAGCCTCTCTTTCTTTTTATCCTCTTGATTGCTATTAATGAAGATATGTGTTTTAAAGAAATACCTAACATGAGTTGCAAGTAAAAGAAATAATATCTATATTTGCAAGCAATACTAATATATAAAATAGATAACTAATCTTTATATACATTTAAACAGCTTGGCTTATGAAAAAGAAAATCCTTTTAATGCTTGTACTATTGGCTACTTGCGTAAGTGTTAGTCGTGCTCAAACGAGTAAGTTTAACGTGACTTTCGCCACAGATTTGGGCTTGGGTGGTAAGTCATATAAGATTGTAACCCCTCATATCTCTGCCACTTATGATGTTACGAAGAGGCTTTCTGCAGGCTTGAGAGTCGAAGAAGCCGTTACCTTAATGAAGTCTCAAGGGATTAAGACACACGATTTACTCACTACCTTTGGTGGGCAAGTTGAATATGATATTGGTAAGATTTCTATTGCATCTGGTAATGTATTTAGTCTGCTCGTACAGCCTCGAGTAAGCGTAGGGCACACCATTGGCGGTGGACATAACCGCGGCTACATGTATTATCAAGGTGGAATTTACGTTAGGAAAAGTAGCGGTAGCATTCGTTCAGAGCTTGGTTTAGGCGTTAGATACAATGACTATCGTAGCGACCTAAACAAAGATAAGGCAGTGTTCTATGTCTCTTATGGATTCGTTCTGAAGTAAGCTCGATTTAAAGTAAGTAAATCTTAGGGTTGACATGACTTCCTGTAAGGGAATTTGTCAGCCCTATGTGCTATGGAAACTCAATCTAGTAGCGATGTTCGTAAATAATGTGTTTTTCTTTGAAAAACATTTTGTTTTCTCGATAATATTTCGCACTTTTGCCCTTAGATATACTAACGTAAACAGAAAGAGCAACTAAAAACCATGTTAGATAAGGAGAACAAGCGCCGCACGGTGGTCTTACTTCTAATGGTATTATCCGTGTTGAACGTCTTTGCGCAGCTGTCAAGTCGAGGAAAGGATACGCCTACTTCGACAACTGGCCGCTTATCCCCTGGCTCGGAATATAAGCTTATCTTTAATGATGAATTTAATCAGCCAGATGGCACGTTGCCTGATATTCAATACAAGAAAGAGCCAGATAATCCAGAACAATGGCCTTTTGACAAGTCCGATTTCTATCTGATACTTAACCAATCAGTGGGTGACGGTTCTTGGGCAAAGCCCGTTGATACTACTCATACATACCAAATGGAGATAGATTGGATACGTGTTTACCAAAGAGATAAAACTAACATAAACAAAAGGAAATAATCTATGGAAGAACAAATCGAAGTTAAAGAGCTTGATAATGTGGTCGTTCACTTCTCCGGGGATTCGGGGGATGGAATGCAGTTAGCCGGTAACATCTTCACAACAATATCCGCAACTGTGGGTAATGGAGTGTCTACGTTCCCTGATTATCCAGCTGATATCCGTGCCCCGCAAGGCTCGCTAACGGGTGTGAGTGGCTTTCAGGTGCATGTTGGTGCAGGCAAGGTATATACACCGGGAGACCGTTGTGATGTGCTCGTAGCCATGAATGCAGCAGCACTGAAGATGCAGTACAGGCATTGCAAACCGAATGGAACCATCATTATTGACACCGATTCCTTTGGTGCGAAAGACCTCCAAAAGGCAGAGTTCCGCAGTGATGACTATCTAGGTGAGATGGGTATCGACCCCGATAGAGTGGTTGCTTGCCCTATAACAAAGATGGTGAAGGAGTGTCTGGCTGATACTGGCATGGATAATAAGTCCATGTTAAAGTGCCGCAATATGTTTGCTTTGGGACTTGTCTGCTGGCTTTTCAATCGTGATTTGAGCTTAGTAGATAACTTCCTTGAGGCTAAGTTCAAGAAGAAACCAGCTGTTGCCGAAGCCAATAAACGTGTTGTAAGAGCGGGGTATGACTATGGTCACAATGTACATGCGTCTGTTCCGAACACTTACCGCATAGAGTCTAAGGTGAAGGAAGCAGGTCGCTATATGGATATCACGGGTAACAAGGCGACTGCCTATGGCTTGATGGCAGCAGCAGAGAAGGCTGGCTTGCGCTTGTTCTTGGGTTCTTATCCTATCACTCCAGCAACAGATATCCTCCACGAATTGGCTAAACACAAGTCAATGGGCGTTACAACGGTGCAATGCGAAGACGAGATTGCAGGTTGCGCATCGGCTATTGGTGCTGCTTTCGCTGGTGCTTTAGCTGCTACATCAACCTCTGGTCCGGGTATCTGTCTAAAGAGTGAGGCTATGAATCTAGCCCTTATTGATGAGCTTCCATTGGTTGTCATTGATGTACAGCGTGGTGGTCCATCTACCGGCTTACCAACTAAGAGTGAGCAGACTGACCTCTTGCAGGTGCTTTATGGGCGTAACGGTGAAAGCCCAATGCCTGTTATTGCAGCCACAAGTCCCACTGATTGCTTCGATGCAGCGTATCACGCATGTAAGATCGCATTGGAACACATGACGCCAGTAGTGCTCTTGACCGATGCATTCATTGCTAACGGCTCTTCTGCGTGGAAGTTACCTGACATCGAAGAGTTGCCCGAGATTCATCCACATTATGCTACAGAGGAACAGAAGTATAAGTACACTCCTTACAAGCGTGACCCAGAGACGCTCGCACGTTACTGGGCGATACCAGGCACAGAGGGCTATACACACATTCTTGGTGGTTTGGAGAAGGATGGAGAAACGGGTAGTATCTCCACCGATCCAGAGAATCATGACAAGATGGATAGGCTTCGTTGGGATAAAGTGGCACGTATTCCTGTACCCGACCTACAGGTGCTTGGTGATGAGAAAGACGCCGATTTGCTCATAGTAGGCTTTGGTAGTAGCTATGGTCACTTGTATTCTGCAATGGAAGAGTTGCGTCGTAAGGGTAATAAGGTAGCCTTGGCACAATTCAAGTACATCAACCCTTTGCCAAAGAATACGGCAGAAATACTGGGAAGATACAAGAAGGTGGTGGTTGCCGAACAGAACCTTGGTCAGTTAGCAGCCCTTCTACGTATTCGTATTAACCATTTCGCTCCTTATCAGTATAACCAAGTAAAGGGACAGCCTTTCGTTGTTACGGAATTAGTTGCAACGTTTGAGAAACTCCTTAAGGCTCCATTACCAAAGGAAGAGAGTGGTACGTTCTATACAAAGATATTGCAGTAAGACCCCTAAACATAACTTCTTTAAATTCTAAACAGATTATGAACCAATATACAGCACAAGACTTTAAGAAGGGACAACCACGCTGGTGCCCCGGATGTGGCGACCACTTCTTCCTTGCCAGCTTGCAGAAAGCAATGGCAGAACTAGGTGTTCCACCTTATGAAACTGCTGTTATCAGTGGTATCGGGTGCTCAAGTCGATTACCCTATTACGCTAATACCTATGCCATGCAGACCATTCATGGTCGTGCCGCAGCCATCTCTACGGGTGCAAAGGTAACCAATCCGAACCTTACCATTTGGCAGGTTTCGGGCGATGGCGACGCTCTTGCCATCGGTGGTAACCACTTCATCCATGCCATGCGACGCAATATCGACTTGAATATGATTCTGTTGAACAACCGCATCTATGGTCTCACGAAGGGGCAATACTCCCCAACTAGTCCTCGTGGGTTCGTCTCTAAGTCGAGTCCCTTTGGTACTACGGAAGATCCGTTCCGCCCTGCTGAACTCTGTTTCGGTGCTCGCGGCAACTTCTTCGCACGTAGCGTTGCCAGCGATAACAATGAGACAATAGCCATCCTCAAGGCTGCTTACCAGCATAAGGGGGCTGCCGTGTGCGAGATTCTGCAGAATTGTGTGATCTTCAACGATGGTTGTCACAACTCAGTCTACACCTCTCAAGGTCGTAAAGAGAATGCAATCTACGTTAAGCATGGCGAACCTTTGATCTTTGGAGCTAATAAGGAGTATGGACTCATGCAAGAGGGATTCGGCTTGAAGGTCGTTAAGATTGGCGAGAACGGCGTTACGCGTGATGATATCCTCGTACATGACGCCCACTGCCAAGACAATACTCTACAGCTGAAGTTGGCTATGATGAGTAATGAAGATGGTTTCCCAATAGCCCTCGGAGTGATTCGTGATGTTGAAGCACCTACTTACGACGCTGCAGTGAACCAACAGATAGAAGAGGTGAAGGCGCAGAAGCATTATCACACGTTCATGGAAATGTTGGAAACCAACGATATATGGGAAGTAAAGTGATGTGATACTCCTTTATAACACTTGTGTTTGTAATAGAAAATGTGTATCTTTGCCCTTAGGTTAATAATACGTTGAGCCATGCACAGATTCACAGAATTCCTACATAGCAAGTGCCCCTTGCAAGCTAATGTCAGTTCTTTACGCTCATTGTTAGCGTTAGGGACTGGCATTTTTATACTCCTTTATCTCTTCCAACCATTTGGTATTAGCAACTATTCTGGCAGTATCTTTCTGATGTGTTTGGGCGTAGGCATACTCTCGTCATGCGTTCAAGGACTCTGTTCGTTACTTTTCTTGGGCATACCAAGGCGTAAAAAAGGATTCGTTACCAATGGTGATGTGCTGATATATTCGGTTGCAATCGAACTAGCCATGGCGTTTTCCATGACCATTTATGCCTCATTCTGCTTTAAGGTACCGCTCTCGTGGCAACTCTTCTTAGTCTTTTTCTACTGGACTTTCCTAATTTGGTTACTCGTGACAGGTATCTCCACGCTGATAGGTTACAACCGAATGTTGCATAGTAGACTTGAGGAAGTGAAGGTTAAGACCAACGAGGAGCAAGTAGGAATTATGATTACATTACATGATCAGAATCTGCGTGGCGAGGACCTATCGTTACCTATAAACAATCTCTTGTATATCGAAGCGCAGAAGAACAACGCATTAGTGTGCTACGTGGCGGGCGACAAGATAGAACGTAGGGAACTTCGCACCACATTGACCGCCTTGAAAGCCGATCTGCCGTATGATAATATCTTTCAATGCCATCGTTCCTTCCTCGTAAACATCAATAATATTGAGTCGGCAAAGGGTAATTCCAATGGTTATCTCTTGCGCTTTAAGGTGTGTCGCGACACGATTCCTGTGTCCCGCACCTTTGTTCCTAGTTTGCGAAAATACCTTAGTTAAAACCGCACCTAACCTTATTTAAAGCCCTTTTTGATAACCTTTCCAAGCCCTTCTCATAGTAGGAATGTCCCTAACAGAAGTGAGTTTGGATAGGCAAATCATTGTGTTTTTGTAGTGCCTAACGCCATTTCTTCCTGTCGTTAGGCTATACTTGAGGCACTCTTACCTATGTAATGATGCTCGGAATAGCGTGCTTGCGAATGCTAATTTCTATGAGTTGCGTTACAAACTAAGGGGAGTTTCATCTGTTAGACATATACCTTCTGTTAGTTTCACCATGGTGAAACTTGTGTTTCATCGTGATGAGACACTCGTTTCATCATGATGAAATCTGTGTCTCTTCATGATGAAACTGAAAAAAGGTAGCTACAAAAGAGATGAAAGGGAGGTTGGAACGGGATGTAATGTATATGCAAAAGAGATGGACGGGAGGTTTGAAACGGATGTAATGTATATGCAAAAGAGATGGATGGGAGGTTGGAAAGGGAGCTTTAGGGTGGATAAAAGCATTGCTGAAAAGCTGTATTGGGCTTGTAAATCATAGTATTGGATGTTGAGAATAATCGTTTTATGGGGTGGAGGTGCGCATTGATAGGTATATAATATAAGGTGCATAAAAACCTTTTACGGCTTTATGCACCTTTGTTTGTGTATTATTGACGTATTCTTTGAGGCTTATACGTTCAGTGTTTCATTCTTTTTTAGTACGCGAGATATCGTCGCAAAGAAGTCGTTTAACTCTTCCTGCTGATCCTCTTGGAAGGTATTTCTTTTCCTGATTTTCAGTTTAATTGATTCTCCTTTAATAACGATAAAGAAGTGTTTCTGCTTTTCATCAAAGCCAGCCTGCTCTATGCTTGTCATAGGATAATAGAACATATCCCATTCAGCTTGCTCATTAGATTTGATTCTGTAGAAGCCTGGTATAGGTTGAGCGAGAGCGGATATTATGTACATGTCCTCATCATTGTAGGCAATAATTGCTGGGTCTATTTGTCCTAAACTCCCCTTAGGAATATAAAATTCTACACACTTGATATTGCTTGTATTGATAGAAGGGTACTTCTTTGTAATGAATTCCATTGCCTTTGCTGTGTAGACTCCCTTACTATTCTTACCTTTTTGCCGCACGTAGAACATAAGCGAGAAGGCAATAATACTCGCTGCAATGAACATGATGATAACTAGAACAAAAGTATGATCCATAATCTGAAAGATTTAATATGTTATTGATAAATTATTTCAACTTAACTTTTACCCAAGGGCTCTCGGGATGTTTCAAAAGCCATTTCACTACGTTACAAAAGCCTAAGACATCACGCTCCTCTGGATGAGAAGTCCAACAACAACGTCCGATGATATAAGAACGTCCGAGCTCCTCCCATGTGTCGAATGTGCTGATGGCTCTTTGGTACGCTCTCTCTAGATAGTCCCACGCCTGGTCTGCATTGAGGTATTTCATTTCCACACCAACACGCACGAGATAGGCTGCGCGCCCTATATCCCATCCTATAACATCTTTTTCTGTTATAGCATCCCATGAGGTAATCAGTTCATTAGCAAGTAGACTATCTTGTGCTGCAATATAGTTGGTTAGCATGTTAAGCAAATCGCTTAAATCTCCAGCTCGTGTTATGTAATGTTTATCAACAATACTTGCCATTGACCATATACGTCGTACCTCAGTGTTGATTCCGCTGTCTTCTTGTACCTCTGCCATCATTTCTTCTTTTATAACAGCAATATCAAGTGAGCGGCAACGTCCGAGCAATTCCTCTATGGTTTCGCATAATTCTTGTCGATTTGTGATACCCCAGCCTTGTTCGAGAAGTACTTTTGCACGTGAACCAATCTTAGATGAAAGTGTAAAATGGTCTCCTCCCTGCTGCCCTTGGTATTGTGCACTTAGGGAGATGCGACGTAATTGTTCGTCGGATAGTTTACTTGAATAGTTGAATAGCCCCATAGCTTTGGTTTTTAAGTTGCTGTCAAAGATACGAAAAATTCAGTTGTATAGGTAAAGGTATAGTTTTCTTTAACATTTTTACCTTCGTCGTTCTTCCTGTTATACATCACTTCACATGGATTGAAAAGCGATTAGTCATTAGTCCCAAAAACTAGTATTTCAGCTGAGCACATAGTTATACAGCCCATAACTTGGTCGTCTGTCCCCAATATTTGGAGCTTGCTAAAAGGCTTACTACATTTGCAGCAGACAATATGTTTCACCTTTTAAAATTAGGACTTATGAGAACTTTAATTTCAAAACTCGTCGTTATCGTTGCCCTTATGTGCGCAACTAGTGTTTACGCAGCTGATGTTCAGCCTATGGAAAAGGCTTTGAGCAATACGCTAAGTAAAGTAAATGCAGAAAATGCAGAGTCTATTGTCGTTGGTATGGATGCTTTGGATCGACTGACGAAACAGTATCCTAACGAATGGTTACCGCTTTATTACAAGACGCTCTTTGCTCTTCAGTATGCTGTCCACTTCCCACAAGACAGTCATTCGGGATTATTCCTTGAGTCAGCAAAGCCTGATTTGGAGGCGTTACAAGCACTCTGTCCGACAGATCGTGTAGCCCGTTCGGAGGCATTAGTGCTTAAAGGACTCTATTACACGGCACTCATTGTACAGAATCCTATGGTGAATGGCAAGTCATATTATATGGATGCAATCATCAATTACAAGTCGGCTATTGGTGTAAATCCTGATAATCCACGTGCACATTTGCTCCTCTACATCTTCTTTGATAACATGAGTAAGATTACTGGGCAACCTAGTATGAACGAACCAAAGGAATTGACAACCATCAAGCAACTCTATGCTAGTGAGCAACCACAGGGCTTGTTGCCTTCATGGGGAAAGGAATTGATGAACCTTTGTGGAATAAAGTAGCGCATACACATACATCTATCACTGCTGGGGAGTAATCCCTGGTAGTGATAGAAGTCATTAATAAGCATGCTTCCATTGAAATATAAGGTAAGTATGTTTGCTCATTTACTAGAAAACCATTACCTTTGAGACCTAAATAAATCATTTCTATAAGAAACAACTAATACTTAGCGTATGGCAAATTTACTAGATGAAGTGACGGGACCTGTTAATGAGTCAGGTCGTGACGTACATGTAATTGACAAGCAACTGGCAGTGACTGTTGGTACAGGATCAACCCTATTTCAGATTGCTCTGTGGGTGGTAATACCCGTATTGGTGCTCCTGTTTGTAGCGATAATGGGTAGTACGATGGAGAATCCGTTGTTAGTAGCAGTTGTCGGTTGTCTTGTTGGAATCCTTCCTGGTGTAATCTTTATCTTTATGAAGATATCGGCTCGCAACTATTTCCAGCAATTAGAGCAGCGTATTCAGGCTGAGGCATCAAACATCGACAACTATCTAGAGCAACGTGTGCAGATTCTTCAGAACGTTGTAGGACTTGTTGAGCGTGCTATCGACTTAGATAAAGATGTGATGAAAGCCGTTGCTGCTCTACGTGGTGGTAGTGTCAATGAGACAAATCGTAACGAGGTGAGTGCGCAAGTTGGTTCTGCCTTAGGTCGCTTGTTCCCACAGGTTGAGGCTTATCCAGAGTTGAAAGCACATAGTGCCATCGCTGATGCTATGCAGCAGAACAATTATCTTCAGCGTGAAATTACAGCTGCCCGCACCGTATATAATAGTAGGGTGACCCAATGGAACACCGATATATTCTCATGGCCAACGAAGATGATTGTTGCAGCTCAGCAGGGCTACACTACTCGTATACCATTCACCGCATCGGCTGAAATACGTGAAGCTGCAAGAAGTAAGTTCTTCTAAGGATAAAAGATGGTTGAAGATATTTACGATCCACTCGATGAGTACATCAATGTCTTTCGTGACAAGTTCAAGAAGGTTAGTGAAGAAACCTTTGAGGAGTTAGCTCGTGAGGCTGCTATTGATGTAGAAGCTAATCGAGAGACGTGCCGGAAGGTCTATGATAATGAGGCAGTCTTGGCAGAAGTAAAGAATCGGATTACATGGTGGACGGTTCTTTGTGTTGTGCTATGGTTGCTTGTGATTGGTGGAGCATTGGTTATCTTGGCACAACATGAGAACTGGCCAATAGAGAATCTTTTAATAGCTGGTGCCGTGTCAGTACTCTCGCTTGTCTTTTTGTTGATGAATGTACACCCTAGGTTGTCTGATCTCAAGCATGAACGGAATAATATTTCGGCTATACTTTCCCGTTTGAAGGAAGAGGCGTGGAGCCAGATGGCACCGCTGAATAGGCTCTATGACTGGGATGTTCTGACGAGAATGATGTCGAAGACTGTGCCTAGACTGGAGTTCGATCCTTATTTTACGACCCAACGTCTAGCCGATTTACGCAAGAGTTATGGTTGGGATGATTCCTTCAATGCAGAGCGTTCTGTTGTTTATTCCCATTCTGGACTAATCAATGGAAACCCCTTTGTTATCTGTCGAACACGTAAGATGGAGATGGGAACAAAGACTTACTATGGCTCAAAGACTATTTATTGGACAGAGACGGTGACGGATGGAAATGGTAATAGGCGGACGGTGCAACGTTCGGAAACCTTACATGCTAGTGTGACGGCACCTTATCCAGAGTATTTCGAACGAACAAGGCTCATCTATGGTAATACTGCTGCGCCTGACTTAGTGTTCTATCGCAAACCAAATGGCTTGGCAGGAAAAGAAGGCTCGCTACGTTTTAAATGGGATAAGTACCGCTTACATCGTAAAGCACGTAACTTGAAAGATGGCGACTTTGCAATGCTAACGAATGAGGAGTTTGAAGTTGCCTTCAATACAAGTAATCGAAATAATAATCAGCAATATGCTTTACTCTTCACACCATTGGCTCAACAGAGTATGATGAAGCTATTGCAGGATGAGGAAACAGCCTTCGGTGATGATTTCGACTTTAACAAAGCTAAGATGATCAACGTCATTATGGCGCATCACATGCAGGACTTAAACCTCGATTTGAACCCTAGGCAGTATCAGGGATTCGATTACGATAAGGCACAAGAGGATTTTCACAGAATCAATGCAATCTATTTCCGTGCTATATACTTTGCTTTCGCTCCTTTACTTTGTGTGCCTATGTATCAACAGATACGTCCGCAGTCAGCAATTTATGGTCAAGACATGCAACAGAAGAGTTCGTTCTGGGAACATGAGGCATTAGCTAATTTCTGGGGGCAAGATCATTTCAAACATCCCGATTGTGTTACGAATTGCATCTTAAAGACAGAAGAGAAACAGCAAGGGGATGGCAGTACGCTGTTGACAGTGACGGCTTATGGTTACCGAAGTGTGCGTCGTCTAACTTATATTAGTAAATATGGTGGCGATGGTAGGTATCATAATGTACCCGTGGAATGGGATGAATACCTACCTGTAGCTGGTAATGGGCGTATTCTCATGCGCGAAGATAATACACAAGAAGAAGCAAATATTTCTCAGAAGCAACGCTTAAATCATATTGGAGAAATACTTCAGAAAAGCCATCTAGACCTCTATCGACGGCATATTGCTTCGAAGGTATAAAAGAGAAGTTATATAATTGTTCGCGAAGATTCTCGATTTTCTTCGCGAACAATGTCGATTTTCTTCGCGAAGAATTTAGAGTGCCTCTTATTGCAATGTTGTAAAGGTAAAATAAAAGAACGATAGAAGTTATGGTTTCTATCGTTCTTTATTTATGTAAGGAGAGGTTTTGATTAGAACTAAAGAGTGTGTGTTAAGTTCGATAATAAGGTCGAAAACAAGTAAACACATAAACTTTCATGTGCTGACAGCTATTCTTTAAATAATTGAAGAGCATAATCAAGTTGAGTATCTTTCCCTGATAAGAAGTCGTTAACCTTCATTGGTACCAAATAGTTCGGGCTTATTCCTTTCCCTTCTAATGGGAATCCTTTGGGAGAAGTTCCAAACGAACGTCCTACAGGAAGTCGATAGAATATTCCGTGTGAAGTCTTAAAAAGACAAATAACACCACCTGTATCACCAGCTGAAG
>FLSB01331887.1_pt1 | contig 22034 bp, 35 predicted proteins | sample 1550551 | NCBI WGS metagenome assembly FLSB01 (sample SAMEA4031774, study PRJEB14383) | metagenome | biome: human; feature: oral; material: saliva | place: Philippines | collected 2014 | reverse complement strand
GATGGGGTATTTTCAAAGATTGCTGCCGCCCGTAGCAAAATTGGAACGGGTGACAAAGTAATCCAAGAAGAAGGACAGAACGAACTGAGTTCTGCTATTTCGCGACTTCTCGTCATCCAAGAAAATTACCCAGAACTCAAGGCTGACCAACACGTGTCGTCACTCATGAGTGAACTAGAAGGTACCGAAAATCGCCTTTTTGTCGCACGTAAAGACTATAATGAGGTTGCAACTTCGTATAACCAAATGATTCGTCGATTCCCGACAAATATCATTGCAAATGTGTCAGGTTTCGAGCGTGCAGAACTCATTAAGGTAGATGAAAGTGCAAAAACAGCACCCAAAGTGAATTTTAGTAATTAGTATTACTCGGGTGGCGCAACGAGCGATTGAGGTTCATTCCTCAATGTGGGGTTCGCGCCCCTCTCACTCGTTTTTTTAAATAATTATGAAAATTACAATTGAAATGAAAGGTCGCAACATGATTGATGAATTGATTGCGGTTGTGAATGTGGATGCGCCGGTGGAGATTACACCGGTTCATGCTCCAGCCGAACCGACGAAAGTCGAAAGCCAAGCCCATAAAGATTGGGTTGCGGCAAAGAAAGCCTTTATGGATAACTACACAAACGGTCAAGAGCCAAATGACGACATGAAAACCATCATGGTCGCAAGTATTGGTGAAGAACCACCATTTGAATAAGGAGGTGTTTTTGAATGTCTATTTTTAATCGTTCAACACACGCAGTAATGAGTGAACCAACTTTCAAATCACCTGACGCTGTTAGTGGTACTGAAGTCCCATTGGTTGTTAACTGTATCACCCAACGAGCAACAACTGATTATTATAACGCTATGCAGCTATATTATCATGGTGGTGGTGTCTATACAGCTGTCACATTTGTACTTGATGACAAAAGTGGTATCCGTGTCCGCCATGGAAAAATTCTTGAAAACCTCATTGCTTATCAAGACCATATCACTGGTAATACCAAATTGAACATCCTTACCAACGTTTTTGATAGTAGTCCAATTTGTACAAACCTTCGTATCAAAACAATCGCAACCTTTGCCACAAATGACGACACTGCTTTTCGTAGTCAATTAGTTGACGGTGGCGTATCTGTTGTTGAATACAAAGGTAAATTCGTACAATTGATTGATGCACGCACTAATCAAGATGTTTCAGAATTTGGCTGGTGGTATTCTCCAACTAAATCCTACATGGAAATTCGAAGTGAACCAAATGGTGATTTCATCAAAACACGTTTGACAGCTATTATGGAAGAATCTGAAGGGAAACTCGAACCAACACCAAAAAGTATGGTTGAGAAATTCCTCAACGAACACTTCCCATCATTGCAATATCATTTTTATCGCACAGTTATTGAACCGTGCCTTTAGAAAGGAGACATCTACGTATGTCAGAAATTGAATTACTTAAAAGAATTTCATCTACACATATTGAAGACTGCCTTGTTCTAGAGGTACCTCAATTCGTGCATGGTATCGAAGGTGACCAGGATTTTGACAATAAGATTGCTGAATTTTTATTGGCTAAAAATGAGTCTTTAGTAACTTTATTGAAGTCCGAAATCCCAGCAACAAGTTCAAAAGTGAGCGTCAAATTGCCATCAGATGTCTTTGAAAGATATGCGAATCATAATTTCCCGATTCCATATTTACCATACGATATCAAACGTCTTCGTATGCGTAAGGCGTTTCACAGTAAAGAACCAATGTTCCAAGTTGACCAATATATCCCTGAAATGTACGATAGTGTTTTACCAAAACTAGTTGAACAATTTCCATTTTTGGTCATCAATGCTATTGTCAAAAGTGACCTTGGGCAGCAAGAAGTGGTTCGTAAGGCTTGTGAAGATTATCTTCAAACAACTTATATCCAACCTCTTCTTGAAAAAGTCCCTCAATTGTCCGCAAAAATCACACTTGGTGATGTTGTGACTTTTGATTTGGATATCTCAAAACTTGATGATAGTGCGATGGAATCATTAGCTCATGGTGATTTTGGTGTCTATACCATCAAACTGAACTACAAATTTGACTAAGGTGCTTCTGCACCTTAGGTTTTTTTCCTATTTTTTTCACCCGTGAAAACATACGTTTTCACAACTAAACGGGGTCAAGACCCCGAAACCCCAATTTATTTATGAAAATTTCATTTTATCCATTTTAAGGGGGAATTATATAGTGAAAATTAAAAGTTTTGATATGGTAAAATATGGAGGTAAAGTACGTCGCGTTATGTTAATGTCACCGCATGATGACAATGTGTATGTTGCTGGATTTGGCTGTGTCCCTCTTGTAGATGTGGAATTAATCGAATCTGTATTTGTAGATACATTCTCACCAGGTGATAAAGTCAGAATTAAAGATATTCCACTATATGAAATGAAACATTATCCTCATATATGGAAAAAACCTATGACCAAAATGTTGCTACATGAAGAGAGAGTGTACACAATCAGTGAAAAATCGCAAATTTGTGAACGATATAAAATTGACAATATGTGGTTTGCACCTTATCATTTGGAAAAAGTTACCAATTTTGACATGGTATAATCAATATATTAATTATCATATTATCAGTTTGTGACCATATGTCAGAAATCCTTTAAAAATATGGCGTTTGGGTCAATTGGCTCTATGTTATATCTTGTTTATTTATCATATTTGTGATACAATATGATTAGTGAACGAGAAAGGAATAATCAATATGCAACTCAAAAAAGCAACGATTATAGGTGCCACCACTGTGGGTATGTTATCAGTTGGTATAACGACCGCACAAGCAGAGGATTGGTCGGCAAGCACCAACAATAACAAATCCGTTGATATAGATGGTGGGGACGGTGTTTTGACAGGTCGTCTTGATAGTATGAATAAACATATTTTTTATAGAGATACTGCTAAAAACAAAGTCGTTCGTCAATATTTTACAGATAGTGAATTCCCAGGTTCAACAAGTCAACTTTGGGTTACAGTGAACGGCAATCGAATCGACTTGAAAAACGCAGCTGCATCTAAATATTATACAAAAACAGATGGTACAAAGGCTGAACTGACAGAAGGTGAAGCTGTTATTAGTCAAGATTTGACAACCGGACCAAATGGTGGTATTTTAGTTACTTATTCTGTGAAAAATATCGGAACTAAACCGATGTCTGTTATGGTTCGTGAAAATATCGATACACAATTGAATGGGGATGACAGAGTCCCAATCAAATCACTCGGTAACGGAAAAGGAGTTTATATCTTAAACGCCCCTTATCGATTGGATTACCGCATGGATGTACCAAATGGTCCTGACCAATTTGCAGGTCGTAATTACACCGAACGAGATTTTACAGATGGTGGCAGTGAACGAGTAACTGCACCAGTTGACACAGATTTGTACACAGGTGATACTGGTATCCATATGCAATGGAATACTGTATCAATTCCACCAGGCGAAACACGGTCATTTTCTTACGAGGTTAAGCTTGCTGGTACATCGACTATTTCAGGGACACTCACTCGTGACGCAAGCCAAGATGATACACCTGATACAACTGGTAAGTTATTTGCACAAACACCTTTAAATCTGAACATTCAATCAGAACTAGAAGGTGTCAACTATAAATCTGCTAACAAGTCAATTGAGTTCACATTGCCTGATGGTATGTCGTATGAAGGTGATAATATCACTATCACTTGGCCAGATGGTAGTTCTGAAACACTTCCTGTAACAAAATCAGGACAAGTTGTCAAAGTGGACGTTTCAAACGCTAGTAAATGGACCGGCTCACAAGGTACAATTAAAGCATCTGGGCATGTTGTTGCCAATCAACCTCTTGAAAATAAAGATGTGGCTATCAATATTGCCTTGGTATCAAAAGGCGCAACGCGTGGTGTCGTAAAGGGTCATATTGATGAAATCCCTGCGCGTAAGGTAACTGTCAGGTATATTGATGAACAAGGTCAAGAAATTGACAAATCAGTCGCTGAACAAATTAGAAAAAATCAGTCATACGATATGAACACCAAGAAGAAGTCAGCAATCACTCATGATGGAATAGAATATGAATATTTCGCAACTGATGGTGCTGCAACAGGTGTTGTGGGTAATGACCATATTACTGTCAACTTCAAATATCGACCAAAACCTGCTAAAAATGTAGTAGTAACATTCAAAACAAAAGATGGTCGTACACTACAGGCAGACCAAAACTTGACAGGTAATCAAAAAGCACCTGTCTTCCCTCATGGTAAAGATGGTTACCTCTCATCTGTTAAGACTATTGAGGAGCGAAATGGTGACTTGTGGGAATTGATTCCTCCAACTAGCGTACCCGAAAACTTCACAACTACGGAACAGCGTCTTGAGTTGACATACTATAAATCACGGACGAGTCGACGTGAACCAATCCCATACGCTACGGAAATTATCGAAGACGAGTCTTTACCTGAAGGTGAAGAACGAGTGACAGTTGACGGATGGACAGGTGCACGAGAAATTATAACCCATTTTGACCAAAGTGGTAATCAAATTGGTGAAGATAGACGAATCGTTGAGCACATGCGTACAAAAATTATTCATAGAGGTGTGAAGGGTGCTACAACAGCTATCGAAAAGCAACCCGTACCTTATACATCCAGAACCGTCGAAGACCCAACAATGATGGTTGGTGAACGAAAAGTTGTTCAAGAAGGTAAATTCGGTGAAAAATCTATCACGCGTACATGGAATACCTGGCGTAAATATAAGATTGGTGACCCGACAAATGTAGTCGAAGAGATTACAAAACAACCTGTAGAAGAGATTGTTCATGTTGGAACTCGTGAAAATATCTTAGAAATCGATTATGATATTTTACGTCATAAGCGTCTGAACAATCCAAGGGTTGCCGAAGGTACAGATGGTGGACGTGCGCATCTCAAATCGTATGCCATGGCAAAAGGAAAAGTAATTGATAAAATAACTGATAAACTTCATTTACTCCGTATGCCAGTAGATGATATGATTAGTAAACCTATCACCATAGAATCAAAATCAACCAACGCAGTGGGTAAATCTGAATTAAGCATTCGAAAACGTACAATAAATAAGGCGACAACTCCCGAAAGTATTGGCGTGACAAATGATAATACCATCTCAGCTATTCGTAAATTGTATACATCACTGAAAAATTTAAGTGTTCGTCATTTGGTATAACAAAAAAAAACAACCGTTATCGGTTGTTTTTTATCGCAAAAGGAATCGTTTCACATCATTTAGAAAGGCAAATAGACATGAAAAAATACAAAAAACTCATTTTACTAACGCTATTATTCATCCCAATCCTTACATCTTGTGGGAATAAGGATATTTTAGGCATGACCTATACATTCAAATACGCCACAGTCCGATTACCAGACGGTACCATTGTTAATGGTGAAGTAAAAGAATGGGCACGCAACTCTGAAACTGACAGCGTGAGGGTGACATTTTTAGGTGATAAAGGTGAATACCTAACCCATTTTTCAAATGTAACACTCTATAACAAATGATGAAAGGATAAACCTATGGCTTGGAGACTACATGATTACATTCACTTACACTTAACCAATGTAAAACTAGCTGACTTACAATCTTGCCAAAATCCATTGAAAAAGTTCGATGATTTATTAAACGATGACAAACATTCTTGTTTCATTACATTCATCCCCCGAACACAAGTTATTTGGGAAACATTTGAAACAATTGTGCGCGGAGATAATAGATATGTGACAACTTTCAAACAAGTTAGAGAATTTGTCGAAACATGTTTCAATAATCATTATGAAAAGTCTAATGATGACTTTGATATCGATGAAATGATGGCGACCATTTCTGAACTCGAAGCATCTGATGACACAATCGTTATTATTGAATTCGAGGACTAAAAATGGAAATAAAACAATATGATATTATTGAATATCGAGGGGGACGCTGTCGTGTTATGGATGCCAACTATGAACCCCATATCAAAATTTCACCATTTGGATGGGTTCCACGAGGTGATGTCCGCTTGATTGAATCAGTTACTGTACCAACTTTTGATGTTGGTGATACTGTTTTAATACATGATATCGACCTTGATGATAAGGATGAATATTCTGCAACTTGGTTACCCTCAATGGATACATTTATAGGTACCACATCCACTATTGTGGAATTTGATGTGGATGAAGGCATCTACTTATTGAGTAATAGTTTTTGGTTTGCACCTTACCATCTCGAAAAGGCTTCTTGTTATGATATGATTTAGAAAGGTTTTGTAATGGGCATTAAACAATATGACATTGTCAAATATCATGGTGAAAATTGTCGCGTCATGCATATCAATTATGAAGATAATGATGTTAAAATATCCCCACATGGTTGGGTTTCCATATCAGATGTTGAACTTGTAGACTCTGTTGTTGTCCCCGTATTCAAACCTGGTGATACGGTTATTATTAATCCGATTGATGATAAAGAGCGCGAATGTTATACCACATCTTGGATATATCCGATGGGCCATTGTGTTGGTAAAACTGCTACGATTCTTGACGTGGATACGCACGATGGTTCTTACAAATTAAGTAACACTTTTTGGTTTTCACCTTATCATTTGGAAAAAATTGATGATTATGATATTGTGTAGAAAGGTTTGCCACAATGGAAATAAAAAAATTTGACATCGTACAATTTGAAGGTGACAATTATCGTGTTCGATATGTCGATATGATGGATATGGAATTGCACCTCATGAGCGGTCGATGGGTCAAAATATCCGATGTCACCTTGGTAGAATCAGTAATCCTGCCGCAATTTAAAATTGGTGATGAGGTCATTATTCACCCAATCCCTTATGATGAATTTCTATATTATCCATGTGGATGGTCTGAAGAAATGAGCTCCATGATGGGTGATGAACTGCATAAGATTCTTGATTATGATGACCTAGATAATTCTTATTTAATCAATGACTTTTGGTTTTCACCATACCACCTTGAAAAAATAGACTCCTATGACATAGTTTAGAAAGGTAATCTAACATGGAAATAAAAGGTAGGTGAAAAACAATGGAAATAAAGAAATTTGATATCGTAAGATTCAAAGGTGCCAATTATCGGGTTAGACATGTTGACACCGAATATAAAAAACTAAGACTCGTAGGCGGTCTATGGGTTCCTATATACAACGTCACCTTAGTAGAATCAGTAGTCCTACCTGAATTACAAATCGGTGATGAGGTTATCATCCATCCTATTCCACGCAGCGAGCGCATCGATTATCCAATCGGGTGGAATGAGAAAATGAGTGATATGGCAAATGGTGAAATACATACCATTCGTAATTATGGTATGATTAAGGATTCATATTTAATTGGTGAATTTGTATTCGCGCCATACCACCTTGAAAAAGTTAGGGGTTATGATATGGTTTAGAAAGGTGCATAGTAATGAAGATAAAAGAATATGATTTGGTGAAATTCAATCAAGGTGTTTATCGAGTCATGGCAATCACTAGCCCGACCACGGTGAAAATATCGACCTATGGGCCAGTTCATATTAATTCTGTCGAATTGGTTGAAAAAGCATCGATTCCATCATTATCTGTTGGTGATTGTGTCATCATCAACGATATTCCAAAATCGGAAAAGTCTTATTATCCGACAGGTTGGGATGATAAAATGACACAAATGGTCGAAAGTGGGAAAGTTTTTAAGGTAGAATATAATGATTGGAGTGACGACACTTACCGTATTGGTAAATTTTGGTTCGCACCTTATCATCTTGAAAAAGTTCTCGATTATGATATAATTTAAAAAGAAAGTGGTTATATAATGGAATTCGGAGAAATTATTGAATATCAAAATATGGAACAACGTATTATGGGTTCCATTATAAAATCTGATGGCCTCTGGGTGCGCTTATCCATTTCCGGATTAGTACCAGCAGAAACTATTAAACGATTGCAACCAGCTCCCAAAAATGACATCGCAGTGGGTGATATGGTATTCATTTATGATATACCAAGGGCAGAAAAAGTCCAATATCTTAGTGGATGGTCAGATAAGAAACAATCTCATTTGGCGCCACGAGGGCCTTTTTATGTCGATTGTGTTGATGGGCAATGTGTTCGGATTGAAGGTGGTTATTGGTTTTTAAGCTATCATCTTACGAAGGTGAATCAATACGATATGATTTAGAAAGGATTTGTTATGGACATAAAAGTCGGAGACATCGTTGAATTCGAAGGTGTAAAGCAACGTGTCATGGGTATCTACAAGGATGATACGGTATCATTATCGAAACAAAGTCTTTTCACGTTTCAACCATTAAAAGCACTGACATTAATTGAATCTGTACAATTACCAGCTGTGAAGCCCGGAGACTTCGTCCTTATCCATCCTGCACCAATCTGCGAGGCCTGGTTTGCCTACCCTAAGACTATCAACCATGAATTACATAATATTAATCACGAGCAACCGGTGCTTGTAGAGGAAATCATTGAAGACGACAAATTTGGCCCACGTGTGCAAGTAAAAATCGGGAATGGTTCCTACAATTTTCACCTATATTGTGTAGAAAAAATTAATGATTATGACATGGTTTAGAAAGGTATAATATGGTTATAAAAGTCGGAGATATTGTTGAATACAAGGGCAAGAAACAACGCGTCATGGGATTTTCATACGGAAGTGAAACGTTACTAAAATTGTCTCACGAAAGTAGAAACGACCGTATCCACGTGGATAATGTCACCCTAATCGAATCATTTGTTAGACCTAACATCAAAATTGGTGACTCTGTTCGAATTTTGGAAATTCCAACCCATGAACGGAAGTTTTATAATGATGCTAATAAACCAATTGATAATAATGTTTATGAGGTCATAGATGTTTGGGAAACACCGCGAGTTGGGACAGTAGTAGACATTCGTGTAAACAGCAGAAAACGCCATTATATGGCACATTATGTGGAAAAAATTAATGATTATGATATAATTTAGAGAGGTACTATATGGGCATAAAAGTCGGAGATATTGTTGAATATAAAGGTGTAAGACAGCGCGTGATGGGTATACATCCAAGCGGGTCGGTCAGACTATCGAAACAGTATAGACGCAATTGGTATGCTATCAAGGACGTTACACTCATCGAATCTTTTGTACCGAGCGATATACAAGAAGGTGATTATGTTCGTATTCTTGATATACCTGAAGAAGAAATTAATTTTTGGGATAATGCTAACAAACCAATTATTGGCGACATTTTTCAAGTCAATTATGTCAATCACACTTTGACATGCGGAGATGTAATTCATATCCGTGTCAATGATAATACTTATTGGTTTATGGCGCCATATGTGGAAAAAATCCGTGATTATGATATGATTTAGAAAGGGGTGGAATCGTGTGCACTTAATCGATAAACTACAACATTTATCACAATTTTTATGTCAAAAACTACTAAATAGATGTTCAGGTATTAGGGTTGGTGACACTGTCGATTTTGGAGGTATTAAATGTCGTGTTATGGCTATCGATAAAAATAATATGACAACGGTTTTATCTAAATTACTTTATTGGGAGAAGGTTCCTACTAGATATCTCAAATTAATCAAATCTGTTCAGTTACCCAATCTCGAACCTGGGGATATGGTTTTAATTAAACCTATCACAGATGGTGAAATAGGCACCTATGCATTACCATGGTCTAATCCCATGCATGAGATTGTTAAAGAAGGGAAACCAGTAGAAGTATTACGCATTGAAAATAATTTTTGTAATCATCCAATGGTTGTTGTAGATTGGAAGGGTGGATATGTTTGTTTTATGACCTATCATGTAGAAAAGGTAGATGATTATGACCTTATTTAAACGATTAATTAACTGGTGTTTCCCGAAATTGCAAAAAGGTGATATTGTTTATTACAATGGTCGCAAGCAACGCGTCATCGGTACTGAATCGATAGCCTATCCCTATGGCAGTGATATTCTTAAAATTGTATATTGTACATACATATACCTTTCAATTGACGGAGGTGTCAAAAGAACGCGAGCAGATGGAATTATTCTTCGCAAACTCGGTCACAAAGAAATTTTAGATTTTGAAATTGGTGATATAGTCATCCCAAAACCAATATCTGATGATGAGTGGTTGCATTATCCGACCGTCCTACCATTTAGCATTAGTAATGAAATTACAAATAATGAAGGTGTAGTTGTTTATGCTGACAGTGGAAATTTATTTACAGACCTACCAAATGACGCCAAAGCGACAATTTGGGTAGAATTTAAAGGATTGCCCAAACCTGTCCCACTAAGCCCTTACCATTTAGAAAAACCAATCGATTACGATTTTATTTGACGGAGAATTAAAATGAAAAAATTAATCATATTATCAATAATTGCAATACTATTTTCCCCCACTATGGCACTAGCTAGAGGTGGTCACGGGGGTGGTCATGGAGGTCATGGTGGTCACGGTGGTCACCATGGTGGCGGTCATACATCTCACACCTCAAAATCAGGTGGAACAAAAGGAGGAGCCAAATCCGGCTCGAAAGGTTCATCCACTGTGAAATCAGGGAATTCTGGTTCCAAATCGACATCACACACCAGCACCCATAGTGTTCTCCACGGTGGTGGCAAAACAGCATTTGCTCGAAATGCATCCCGAGCTAGTTCAAACGCTACCCCTGTGTCTAGTTGGAAGTCACTAAATACCGAAACAGCATCATTTACTGACGCAACTACTAATATCCCCCCGCTCTATAGAGGTGGTTCTGCAACGAACTTTTTGTTATATCAATCACTCTATCATCCCAGACACCATTATGTCCCAAAAGAAGAAAAAACTGAAGATGCGGAAAAAGAAGACAAAGGTAAGTCCACCTTGAAGAGTATATTTACCGTTGGTGGGATTATCCTTGTTATCATTATCTTCTTGGGATTTCTAATGTCGTTTATTTAAAAGAAAGGACGGTGAGTATCATGAGATATAATATCGAAAAAATTTCTAGCAATATTGTTAGTTGTTTAAATGCAGACCATCGCTACAAACCAGTCAGTTTCGAAGATGTTATGGACCTTGTAGCGGTACTTGTGCGAATTAATCCACCAACTAAAATGTATGATTTGGAATTTACAAATAGAGTTTCTGCTGCAATTAAAAGAGCACCTCAAACATGTACAACAAAAACTTTATTGAGAAAGATGCATCCGGTAATTGACAGACGACGCAACCAAAAAGTATTTTCATTAGTGAAACTATACCCCCTCATCATTACAGATGTCACTATGGCTGCTTTTTGTAAACGTGCCCATAAAGAATTGAGGCAATTTCACAGGGTCAAAATTCATGTTAGCAGTGGACCATATCCATGGATTCATTATGATGTGGATGATTTGGAAGCAATTTTAAAGGTTCTCATGGATAAAAAAGTGATTACTAGTAATCCAATTTATAACAACGACTATGATATGGTTTAGAAAGTTGGTCTATGCATGACAAAAAGAACAGTAAAAGAAGAAATTAAACATCGAGCTACACAGCGGATGCGTTATTTCGAGAATCCTAATTATCTCAAATGGTCTGATTTTGTATCAAAAACATCTGACGGGTATGGAAATCGAACTGATAGTTTTATGATTGCATCGTATATCATCAATGATGATGAGGCACGTCGTTTTGCAATCAATGACTCTAAATTTTTTGACAAAAGTGCAAATTCAATGACCAATTGGGTAGGCCTATATCAATACGTTGATGAACGATTAAATGATGCGGATAATTGTCTTATAGCTGAACTTACCAATCCATCAATATTTATAGATTCCGATGTTTTTGGTCATATATCCATCGCAGAACTGCTTGATAAATATCGTGAACAACTATACAAACCAAATTATGATATGATTTGAGGTGATTATATAAAATGAGACCTTTCGACGAAGAGATGAAAGTCAGAAAAGAACAGCGACAACGATATTTTGAGGATGAAAACTATCGAAAATGGTCAGATGTCATATCGAATGACCGGTTCGGTTTCTATGAAGGGGAAACCGATGATAAATTTTTCTTATTTTACTTATTTGGAAAAACTGAAAATGTACCTGACACGCCACAAGAAATCCAAAAACAACTTGACAGGGGTAGTGAATTACCTATCAATTGGAACGCATTTTACTCCTATTTTGAAGAACGTTTCAACGACCCGCATAATGATTATAAACATCAGTTAATTAGAGATGGTTACTATACCGCCGGTTGTGGTGATGATGTCACCGTCATGGAACTATTAGAAGAATATCGAGACCAATTGTTAAATATACCATACGATATTGTTTAAATCATTCGCATACAATCTAGACCTACGTCCAGGTTGAAATTTGTTTTGAACACTACAACTAGAATGAGGTGATAAAATATGGCTCGACCTTTCGAAGATGAAATGGAAGTCAGAAAAGAACAGCGACAACGATATTTTGAAGATGAAAATTATCAAAAGTGGTCCGATATTATGCCAGAGAATATATTCAGGCGTTATGAAGGAACTACAGATGATGACTTTTTTATACATTACTTATTTGGGAAAACTAGAAATACTCCTAAAACACTATTAAAAATTCGTGAACGACTTGACGAAGGTCGTGAATTACCTATCAATTGGGACTCATTATACGCTTATTTTGACGAACGTTATAATGACCCACATAATGGATTCAAACATCAGTTAGTTAATAATATTTATTATACGGTTGGTTTTGATGACCATGTCAGCGTCATGGAACTCTTAGAAGAATATCGCGACTCTCTCACAACACAATACGATATTGTTTAAACACGTACACAATAACCTAGACTTACGTCTAGGTCATATAACGGGGCTTATCGCCCCGAAACCCCAATTCGTTCTCGAAAAATTATTTTGATTTTTTAGAGGTATTTATATGAAAAAATTATTTGGCATCCTAATGCTATCGCTACTATTTTTATCACCAGTAACTGTATTGGCCAGAGGTAGTCACGGTGGACATAGTCATAGTCATTCATCACATACATCAAAATCGCATAACGTTGGCAAATCATCACCAATATTGTTTACACCACATACTGCAAACCATACTAGGAGTAATTCTGAAAACTCCAGCGAAAAAACAAGTGGATTAGAAATTATAATGGGTATATTAATCAGTGTTTTCACACTTCTAGGTCTTATAGGATTTCTAAACCACAGATTGAAACGAAATAATATCATATGACTAAATTAATAAAAAACAAAAAATTCATCATTTCTCTATTTATTATAATAATTGGTTTTTGTGTTTATTGGTTTTGGCCTCAACCCCAAATTCAATCCATTATTGATGAAGGGCAGCACATCAATCAAGAAACGCGGAAAATCATCGAAGAGGATAACGCTAAAAACCAAATCAAAACCCAATATATTGTCTATAATGAGACAGACGTCTCTTTATCTACCAAGGCTCAATCGTTGGCACTAGACCAAAAACAAGACATCTTCTATGTGCTTATTAAACCTTTGAACCCTCATCCCTTTCAAGATTATGAAAGCACATCTTATGTGCAGGCGTCACCAACACTTGAGTCAAAACTAATTGATAAGCATCCAAATTTGACAAACAGCATCGGTTCTTATATTTATGGTAAAAACTATGATAAAGCTGTCATTGAGGCAAATAAACAGTTGCGAATAACAACCCGCTTTGTTGAACACAAAGAACCTCAAAACTTATATGATTTCATCGTAAATGTTTTGATGGTCATCTTTATATCTCTGGTAATTATAACAATTGTTTTATCAATTTTTACCGATGATGGCGATGATAATGATGACTCATCGAATAACAATGCCGCACTTACAACCACAAATATATCCATGTTAAATTCCACAATTATTAACAACATGAATTAAAATCAAAAAAATAAACGAGGTATATATATGAAAGTAGTAAATATGGGTAGCACCCTTCGCTTGTTTCCTGACGACCTAACAGTGACTGATTCAATTCCTGTAGGAACTTACCAAATTCAATTCAGTAACATGAGTGGGTATTCGCTTACCAAAATGAAGAATTTCCATCATGAAGGTAAGGTTTATGGGGACCATCTCCAGTTAGTGGATAAAATTGTCAGCCGATATCAAATGACCGATAAAAACTTTGGAACCATTCTAGGTGGGCGCAAAGGTACTGGTAAATCTATGACTGCGCGTATCATTTCAGAACGCCTAATGAAATTGGGACTACCAACGCTTCTCGTGACAGAGAACACACCAGGTCTTTCAAGTTTCTTGCAATCTATTGAACAACCAGTCTTCATTCTCATCGATGAATTCGAAAAAATTTTCACTTACGATAACGAAAATGATGAACAGTCACAATTTCTTAGTGTCTTTGATGGTTTCCATCATAATAATCATTTCTATTTAATCACTATCAATGATTATAAGAAACTAAATGAATATTTCAGAGGTCGTACAGGTCGTTTCTATTACGACATCAAATTTGGTAAGATGTCTGTGGAAGAAATTGATGGTTATATTCGTGATTGTGTCGACCCAGAATACGTATCAGATAGTCTCATTTCTCTCTTGTATCGTCTCGGAACTAACTATGACCAATTGGGTGCCATTGCACGAGAATTGAATCTCGGAGAATCAATCGAAAATATCATCAAATATCTCAATTTGGGATTGATTGATAACCGTCGTGACCATTATGAGGCGACGTTCAACTTCTCAACAGGTGTCACAACCAAACGTAACTTCACCATTGATTTGCTTTATCCAAACGTGACCCTACATATCGATGAAAACTTCCGCACTAAAGAAGGTGAAATCAATTATGACTTTTCATTTAACATTCCTGGTGAAGCCTTTACTTTCGATAACGGTAATCTAGCATTCGACCTAGATAAAATCGGCAAAGTTTATGACACCAACGAAGGTTATGAACAATCTTCTGACGATACTATTACTTATCGTACATTTAGTGACTTAGTATCTGTCACACTTGCGCCATACGCACAAAAATTGGCGTATTAGTAAATAATAGGTAGTGTCAGTCATATGACACTGCCTATTTTTGAAAGGAAACTATATGAGAACAGATTACCAAGAAAAAAGGGTCAGAACAGATTTACGTAAGAAATATTTCGAAGACCCGGAATACAACCGATTGTCTCACATCATGGATTGTTCCATGCGAAATGATAACTACGGCGGAAGGCGTGATAATCTTGCAGTCGTATCCTACATTGTCGGTTGGGAAGTTTTGGCTAGTCACCGTCTCACAATCAACGAACTTTTAGCACATCAGAACAACCCACGTGTTAATTGGAAGGCTATCTACCAATATGTGGACGAGCGGCTGAATGACAAAGATGCTAATTGGACATATGAATTAGTCGACTACACTTATCCACTGGATGTTCCAATTAAAACATTTTTGGAAGATTATCGCCATCTACTACTTGTTTCAGAATTTGATATGATTTAGAAAGGATATTGAGATGAAACAATTACTATCACATTTGACAAACATCCCATCAATAATTGGTTATATCATTGGTGGCTTACTAATCATTTCTGTTATTTTATTTGCAATCGCAATTAAGAAAAGTGATGACTATTATTCTGATAAAAATCCATATTTGATTTCATCTATATCATGTTTCGCCATTATGACGGTCATTTTTCTAAGTGCGTCATTCAGAATGTCTTATATTAACGAACGTGCACGAGACTACGTATCCGTCCGGAAAGAAAATGACTCGATTGTTATTAATAGTCATAGTATGTTTGTCGAAAATAAAACACTCCCAATCAAACAACAATTTAGTGAAACCATCATCGTCGAATGTGATGACGTGGACTACGTACTCTATGAGTACCAACTCAAATAGACTAATATTTGTATAGAAATAATAAATAATAGGTAGTGTCATACAACTGGCACTACCTATTTTGAAAGGAAATGTTATGAGTAGAACAGATTATGCAGAAGTCGAGATTCGAAAAGAACTACGAAGTCATTATTTCGAAGACCCGCGATACAATCGATTATCACACATCTTAGGCACTGAAACCTATAAAGAAAAATATGGCAGTAGACGTGATGACCTCATGATTTTATCCTTAATCGTTAACCGTGAGATTCTTTCACACCACAAGCTTTCTGTTGACGAAGTATTAAAACATCAAGATGATGCACGCATTAATTGGAAAGCAATTTATCAATATGTCGACGCTAGATTAGATGACGATGAAGCCAAATGGAAAAAAGAATTGGTCAACTACCAACGCTCATTTCCATTAACTATCAAAGACTTTTTGGACGATTACCGTCATATATTACTGCAAGAATTTGATATGATTTAGAATTAAATATTATGGTGTAAACGCACAAACAACTAGATGAGCATCTAGTTGTTTCTTTTTTGGGGTTTTTAAATAACTAAAGTTATAACGCGAGTTCTTCACTCGAATGGACAAAATCAGTTATTTCTAATATCGGTTCTGTTGTCAAGTTATCAGCCATTTCCTTTTTGATGTTTTGACAAATATTTTTGAATGATTTAAAATCTGATACAAATGCATCAACATATGTGTCAACCTCATCACAAGATGCAAACAACGAGCCAAGCACAGCCGGTGATTCATCCTCTACAAAAAATGACATAGCATTAATCATGGCATAACGCGTATCCTCTATTTCATAAACATGGAGATGATAATCATCCACGCTTTCTGACAATACAATATCGCTATAGGAACCTTCACCTATTTCACTTGGTAATGGGTCAACCTCACTATCCTTATTGATATTCCAATTGTCTAAATTGCCTTTCGTTTTGAATCCTAATTCTTCACACATATTGAGCTGCTTCGTACGAATATCATCACCTCTGACGATTTCATCCTTCATTTGTAAAACAAATTCAGATAATTCAATAGGTGTCATATGAACATCTTTAGTAATATAGTCAGCCTGCCAAAAATAATATTCGTCCTTATAGACAGTAGTGAGATAATCATGAGTTAATTTCATGTCATAACCATCATTATCTCTCCCCATAAGTTCAATATATAAATTATTTCTATCCTTGGATTGTCTATCACCTAATATAATTGAAATATTATTAGTTGATATATTGTTAATTCGTTCTTCAAGTTCTGGTATTTTTGTTTTTAATTCTTTCAGTAAATCAAGAACCGAATCATAGTCTTGAATTGTTTGATGGGTTTTTAAGAATTTACATATATTGTTACCGAATTCATTTTGAATCTTATTATCCTTCATACTGAAATTCAATGATGCATCTCGAAATTTATCCAATAGTTTTTGCTCAATACTTGTCATATCGTATTACCTCGTTATGTTGTTTCTTACTTAATTATAACATATTTTTTGCCTAACAATCACGCACGTAGTCATAATTGATATGATTAACCTTCAACCCAACAGGTTTAAACAACTAACCTATTTTTAAATATTAGAAAGGACGAATTTATGACACACTTTCTCGAATATATTACATTGACCAACATCATAGGTGTTACGGGGATTTCCTTAACATTCTATGTTCTCTATTCCAACACAAAAAACTCCAAAGAAACTCGGATATATATCGCATGTTTTATATTGTTCATTTTGAGCGTTCTGCTAATGGCATGGCCATATGCAGAAACCTATCTTGAACAGCAAACAACATCATGGAAAACTATCTACAAAACAGGTGACAACATTGCAATGGAATTAACAGGCAACGATTTTGATATCACAACCAACAAAGAACTAGGTACAGATGCTCATAAAATGAAACCAAACACACCTGTGGTCATCAAAGTTACAGACGGGGAAAACGTAGAAACAAGAGCTGTCAACATAACCGAAATCAATGGCAGGTCGACACCAGATTCAAAAATTACAAAAGTAGAATATGACAAAGAAAAATCCACTGTAAGAATTACAGTGGCAAAAACAAGCCCAAACGAGCTTAAATCCTTATTTGATGATTAAAGTGGATAGAATACATAATCACCGGATTTTGTATAAAAACCGATAGATTTTATGACAGATATTCCCAATTCTAAATTGATGCAAACTTCAATTGGTTTATGTTTGTCAATTTCCCAAGAAGTAATCAATTCTCGCCAATCAAAATCAACAGGGCGAATGAGATTTTCAATTTTATCAATACCGTTATTTATAGTATCCACAACAACTTCATCCACATCATATAATCGAATATTTTGACGAGGATTCAAACTGTTACGAGGCCCACAAGGGTTGCTCGGAGTTGTATATTCATGTGCGGTCAATGGATTTTCATATCGACCTGCCAACAAATTGACATAAATATTCGTTTTGAGCAATCGCTCCTGAATCTCGCGATAAATATCGAGTACACATCTGTCGGCACCATAACCCCACTTTTCACTCATGAGTGTATGAGATTCGGTCAGAAATAAAATCACGGATTTTTCTCTTGGGGTTCCGCATTCTTTATATAATTTCTCAATAAACTCAGTGTTCAGCCCCAATACCACTTCTACGTAGTATGCGATATTTGGTGTAGTTATAACAGACATTCGTGATGGTTCTAAGAGTTTATTGCCAATTATATACCCAACCTTGCCGTCAGTCGATAGTTGAATAACATCTCCATTTTTGACCGTTACACGCGAACCTTCAATGTCTGAAAGTTTATCTGACAATTCTTTTGGATAGATAATATGACAACCTTTCTGAACAGCTCGTTGTAGATAGAGTGTGGCTGGGTGACCTACATTCGCAATGGTACGATTCAAATATTCATAAGCCTTAGGCGACAAATAAATAATAACATCATCATATTTAGTATCGTCATCAGCATAAAAACGGACCATAATTTCATGAAGTGTATAAAGGTCGAGATATTCACCTTGGATTCCAAATCGTGTCAAAAGTTGTTCATCATCATCTACGCACATCAAATCCGTTGCAAATGCATCAATTGTGTCATAATTTTGAGATAAAAAGAATTCCGATAAACGAGCAACCATTTTATAAGGCATAGAATCAGCATCTGTTTTGTCATACCGATAATTCCTCAGAGTAGGGAACGGAATATCCGTTTCTTCAGCAATGTGTCGTAGTGACATAGTTGTCGTTGCTAATAATTTAACCAAATCACTCGGACTATATAGATTGATAGTTTGTGTTTTCATAATCCAATCCTGCTCTGAAAAACCTTGACAATAATGGTCAATCATAGATTTTTAGATTTTGACCATTGGTTCTTCTCACGTCCGTCAACGATTGCATTCCCATTGCATACTTAATGTAGGTAATGACAGAGGCAATCTCTGAACGCATCAAGAGGATTTCATCCTCAGAGGTCGAGCCAACCTCAATCCTTTCATTTTATTCTGCTAGTGCTAATAAATTTAACACCGCGTTGTGGTCACGGTCGTCTTCATATCCGCAATGGTAACAGATGTATTCATTGTGACGAGTTCCGTGTTTGAGATTTCCACTAAGAGTAATCTTATCGTCTCCGGTTTTGACAAATCCACAAGAAGAACAACGTTGAGTGGATGGATAGAATCTATCCGCAATCATTAATGTTTTTCCAAACTTTTGAGATTTATATTCCATCATCTGACGGAATTGACCAAATAGGGAACGATGGAGATTCTTAGCGCGTTTTGACATTTGCATTTTCTTCACATCTAAATCTTCAATGACAACCGTGTCGAATCGTCGATATAAATCAGTTGTGAATTTATGCAATAAATCCTTTTGAATATTGGCAATTCTCTCGTAGGTTCTTTGCAACTTGGTTCTCGTTGCTTGATATCCTTTTGAACGAATAGCTCTTGGATTCCTACATCGTTTACGCGCTAGAATTCGTTGATAATGACGAACACGAGCATAAAGAGGGTTTAAGACCTCTGGTTTTAAGGTTGTTCGGCCTTCTGTCGTGTCAAAATGGTCAACATTGGCGTCAACCGCCGTCTTTTGACCTGTATGAGGTAACGGAGTTGGTTCAACCTCGATTGTAAAGGTAGCTGTATAACGACCGTTTACACGGGTTACAGAACAAAGAGTGAGTTTCCCATCAGGGATTGATAACCCTTTAAATCGGATAGTTTTCCATTGCCCTTGATACCCATGAGGTTTATCGAGTAGTAACTGACCATTACGGATACGAGCCATGTCTGTTTTGAAACCTTGCTTAGGAGCCTTACGCGTTTTAAAGGTTGGTCGGCCTGCAGTGTCTTGATTCTGAAAGAATAACTCCCATGCCGTCGCAAGGTCTTTGACAGCCTGTTGCAACACTCGAGAAGAAAATGCGGTTTGCCAATCTTCTTTTTGAGCGACTAATTCATTTCGGACACTATAATGAGAAGGACGTGGATATTGATTCACTAGTTCTTTTTCTTCAGACGTTAAAGGCTCAGTCTTACTTCTGAGTTTGTCATACAAGTCTTCAGGTAGCCCAATTAGACGAGCTTCATATTGTACATTCCAACACGCGATGGCTTTATTCCAACAATAACGGCGGTAATCACATAAAGAGTCGAGCACACGTTTCATGGTTTTATTCGGATAGAGTCTTACTTGTTGATTGAGCTTCATGAGATAAAACCGCCTTTCCACTTTTCTGTCTACGTTTTGTCACATAAGAGTAGTTTTATCTACAAATTAATGTGCTATGTCATTACTCACTTTCTATATCTATTATATCACATTATTTGTATTAGTCAAGATATATGTATAATATTTGATACTAAATTTTAATCAATGAACAGAAAGGGAAATCATGAATCAAAATCTAACAAAACAACTATTAAAATGGTTTAAGAATGAATTTATACCAATTTTCATTGGTGGAATATTTATGACTCTATCGCTAGCCTTTACCTATTACTTTATTGTGGGTACCATTATTATGTTATTTGGTGGGCAACACCTTTTCGCATTTGTAATATGGTCGTTTATCATAACATCTATTATGTATTTCTTAGCGTTATTTCTCACTCAACTATGGGAAGACAAAACGGTAGGGGTAGTTGACAAAATAAAACCGACCCTTGTATATATGGGTTTGGCAGTGATGATTACATATGTTTACATAAATAAAGGTCATATTACCACATTATTTATAATTTATCTATTTGTAATCATAGGTTCCATAACGGGCCATTTTTTAAATTATTATAATAGGGCAAAAATATCACGAACAATAAATACATCAAATCGTAAACAATAGTTTGGAAAGGAATATAAAATGACTTATGATTTAAATGCTATTGCAACGCACATAATAAATAATCTCAACAGTGACCAAAACTATCAGCCAGTAACCTTTGAGCGTGTGTTATTATCGGAATATTTAATTAGTCAATTACCAATGCGTACATTACGCAACACACCTGGTTTATTTTCACTGGTAGAACTATATCCATTTGTTATGTCTGATTTAAATCGTGTGGAATTCGCCCTGGCTGCAGAAAATATTTGTGCAAAATTTGAAAAGGATGAATACCGTAGTACATCGAGACCAACACAATTTAAACAATATTCAGTAGATGATTTGGAAGAAATTCTTGATACTCTGTTTCAACACAATATCATCAAATCCAATCCGATAAAAAATCATGATACGATTTAGATAGATTCATATAATCATCATAATTACGATAGAAAGAGGATTCCCTATGAAATTACAAAAACCAAAAGGAACGCAGGATATTTTACCTGCTGAGTCTGCCAAATGGCAGTACGTTGAGGGCTTTGCCCGTGAAATTTTCAAGCGCTACAACTATGCAGAAGTGCGTACGCCTATTTTTGAGCATTACGAGGTCATCAGTCGCTCTGTCGGAGATACAACGGATATCGTAACCAAGGAAATGTATGACTTCTATGACAAGGGTGACCGCCATATCACCCTCCGTCCAGAAGGAACTGCGCCTGTTGTCCGTTCCTATGTGGAAAATAAACTCTT
>FLSB01002047.1_pt2 | contig 22190 bp, 21 predicted proteins | sample 1550551 | NCBI WGS metagenome assembly FLSB01 (sample SAMEA4031774, study PRJEB14383) | metagenome | biome: human; feature: oral; material: saliva | place: Philippines | collected 2014 | reverse complement strand
CTTGTGGTTTAACAAAAAACCCGCCGAGGGCGGGCTTGAAATTCTTATGGTCGCGGAGGCAGGATTTGAACTTACGACCTTCGGGCTATGAGTGAATTCGGGGTGTTCGCAGTTCATATCCCGTTTTTCACCCGTTTCCAAGAATACCAGGTCAATGTAGTGGAAGCGTGATTTTATTAATCTCCCTTTCCACCCGAAACCACGCTTTCCAACTTTCCCAACTCCGAGTTGATGGCAATTTGGCGGCAATTATGGTGGCAGCGTTGGTGGCAGCCAAATCGCCAAGAGAGATTGAAGAAGAAGGAGTTGGTGAACATGGCAGAGCTCAAGTACACGACCAGAAGCATACGGCAGCGCGGCGCGAAGGAAATGTGGGGGATCACGCTTTCCCACAAGAACCCGATAACGGGAGAGACGGTCCGCACCTACCACAAGGTCGAGGCGAAGACCCGCAAGCAAGCCGAGAAGAAGCGCGACGAGCTGATCTTGGACCTGAAGCGCAAGGGCGGGGCCAAGGAGCTCTTCCATCTTGTAATACGAGGCGAGGTCGGCCTTCTTGGGCTCGTCCACGACCACGCATTCGCCGTCCACGAGCGCAAAGTAGACCTCGCCATTATCGACCTTGGTGTCGGTGTTGGGAACGTAGACGCCGGCGCTCTTCTAGTAGCCGAACTGGTGGCCCTCGCCCGAGAGCAGATCTATCGGCGTGTAGAACCGCACCTACAGCACCTCCACAATCTGGGCGAACCGCTCCAGAACGCGGTTGCTGCGCGCCGGATTGGCGTAGGAGTAGTCGTCGAGCACGCCTTTCGGCGTGGGGGTGATGAACAGGTAGCGGCTCCCGGTGGAAACCTGCGCCTCGTCCATCCGGTTGGTCACGTCGCGCAGACGTTCCAGGACATCTACCGCGCCCGCGCCGTCCAGGCTCTCGCGTGTCTCGTACATGCCCTCGTGCCCTGCGATCTCCGAGAACGTGAACGCGTCGGCCTCGGGCGCAACCTGAGTGCGCTGCAACTCCGCCCTGCCTCCACGAAGCAGTCGTTAACGCCGGCTTCCTCCACGTCCATGACGTCGGCCATCAGGCGTATGCCACGATCGTGGTTGAAAGTCTTGGTCTCGAACACGTAGTTGATGCTGTCAGTCTTGTAACCCTCGTTGCGCACGTAGTCACCGAGCCCCGAAACCTCGATCTTGGGAATCATGATCTCGCGTACGTTGCGGCCGGCACGCACCATGGCCGCCCGCTCGTCAGGCACCCCGAAACGCTCGCCCTCTGGTAAACCTCGTCGATCACGCTCGTGTAGTTGCGCGTGAAGTCAATGCTGTTAGCCATGCTCCGGCCCTCCTGTCAGTCGGTGATTCCTTACTCGTCCTCAGCGAGCCCCGCGACCTCGCGGAACCGCTTCAGCTGCCCGCCGGCATCCGTTACCGCACCCGCGTTCGCGAGCCCGGTCTTGCCGGTCCGCTTGGCGGGAGCGTCCTGGAATATCCACGGCTCAGCGGCCTTCAAGACGTCGATGTCGCCGCCGTGGTCTTCGAGCAGCGCCTTCGCCGCCTTAACGTCGCGACATACGCAAAATTCGAATTCGCCAAGAATCTGACTGACTGTCTTGGTGTCTACATCGGAAAAGCTGTAAACATCGGAGACAGTATTGGGGAGGCATTCTTTGATATACCCTTCCCCGTTACAAGAATCTCTTCCGCTGATTGCGGTAAGAAGAGACTGAGATGAGCACCGCAGGTACAATAATCATTGCAAACATCAGCAGCAAGGCAGCATATCCTCTCAGAAGACCGGTCCCGCAGAACAGAAGGATCACCACCCCCGCTGAGATAAGGAGGCCTTTGGCGTATTTACCGCTGAATCGTCTCGGTGCCCTAGAAGACATGCTCATAGGAGTTGCAGGGAAAACGATTCCCAAGAGGATGCAGACCAGACCGTCTATCACGTAGAACAATGTTGCGCCATCGAACTTGGACGCCACAGATCCTTCCGACTGTAGAGACAGATAGATATGCACAAGAGAAAGAGCGGAAAACGTAAACAAGGTAACCATCAAAGAGGCAATCCCATATTTTCTTTCTTTATCGTTTGAGTCCTCTGCATTTCGCCTTACCGAGAAAAAGCTCAGTAAGAGGCCAATTGCCAGACAGATCACCGGAAGGATGAGAAGCTCCCATTTCTGCCCCCACCGGTCAACAGAATCCCCAAACCAATGGGCGGGTATCGATTGGGGAATCGAATTCCACAAGACAAGCAGAACAACCGCAGGCAGTATCCCAAGAAAAACCGCCAGCAAACTCATGGCCTTATCGAAATACCCTTTATCGCCCTTCATCAGCTTTGCCATCTCCTCATGCCAAAAACTGTCTGGACGGACCTTTACACGCTGTCACTCGGGAAGACAAAGGCGGTCTTGAGTCCCCGCCCCTTATCACATTATATCTGTCGCCATAGGAAAGATGCGCAAGATCGGTGCAGCGCTTGAATTGATTCTTGGTCAGCCAGTTCCTGCGTCAGCCCAGTGCCATACCCATCATATAAATAGGGAGATACGTAACACCTTCGAAAGCTTCTGGAGTATCCACATTGCCGTCATGAAATACGTAGACATGTTCGAAGCTGTAGTTTTTTGTTGTTAGGAGATTGTCAAGCGCACTGTGGCGTCGATAGTTCTTACCACTCTTTATCTCACAGAGGTCGATGCCTCCTTGTTGCCCCTGAAGCACAAAATCAACCTCGCCTATCTTGGAGGAATTATAGTAGCGCAGTTCCCTTCCACACGCCTTGAATTCCTGGGCTGCCACATTCTCAAATATCGACCCAAAGTTTATGCTTGACCTTCTATTGAGGATATCGATATCGACATCCCCCATCATTTGGGCGGTAAGCAGGCCGACGTCATTTGCGTAAAGCTTCAGCATGTTTCGGTCCTCATGGGCGGCAAGGGGAAACGTCGGCTCATTGACTCGGAATGCCGGAAGAGCGACCCCTACGTGCTCAAGCCAGTCGAACGCGAACTCAAGGTTGGCAAACCTCAGACTCTTCCCCAGCTTTGCATATTTGAAGCGCTTGTTCTCGGAATTCAACTGAGAAGGTATGGACTCGTATACCATTTGTACCTGGCGCGCCTCAAGCGTATCCGATACATACTTGGCCATGTCCATCTCGTACATGTTCACAATTCCCCTCTGCAGGTTACGGGCTCGCAAGAGGTCGTTGTTGTCCACAAAGGCCTGCACAACGTCAGGCATACCGCCTACCAAAAGATACCGGTAAAAGGTATCCGTAAGCTTATCATGCAGATAATCAGGCACAGGGGTAAGGGATTCCATACAGGCAGAAACAGCTTCCAATGCCGACTTGCCTATCCCACTTGCCCAGCAAAACTCCTCAAAATCTAGGGGATACAAGGTTACTTCCTGCAAAAAACCAACGGGAAGGGAGGAAATATTGGATACCTCAAGCCCCAGCAGAGAGCCCGAAAGAATGTAATCGTAGTCGGTCCGTTCAAGGAGCATCTTGATCCAGGTGAGCAGGTCCGCACCACACTCCTGGATCTCGTCGAGGAAGACGAGGGTCTTTCCGGCCTCCAGTTCTTTCCCGCTGAGCACGGAAAGACGTAGAAGCAGGTCATCGGCATCAATCGCCCTCATGACCGTCTCTTTGGCAGTCTTGTTGTCGAAGAAGTTCACCTCGGCGAGGATCCCATAGTTGTCTGCGGCAAACTGCCTGACAAGGGTCGTCTTTCCTACCTGTCGGGCTCCTTTGACGAGAAGTGCCTGCTTCGTCTTGTATCGTTTCCAATCCTCCAGCCTTTGGTATGCCTTGCGTTTGAGCATGATTTCATCTCCCCATAGTAATTAACAAGTGAAATGCGTTTTTCACACTCTATGATACGCTTTCAGTTACGTTTTCTACATCATTTTATAGTAGTTTCATTGCGTTTTTCGCACACTAGGACAGTCTCTCGGTCGCGTTTTTTTACACCCTGCACCCCTAGTCCACGTCCTCCCGGTGGTCCGCGATGTTGTCTCACCACGGGGCGTAATTAGGGTCAGAGTGACCTGTATCGTTTTTTCGGACACGGGCATCCCAGATTCAAAACCCAGGAATCGTATATGCTCAGACAACCGAGAAAGCGAGGCAAGGCATGGGCAACAACAAGTACACCGACGAGTTTAGGCGCGAGAGGTCACACTATGCATCGACTAAGGCCGAGGGGACTTCCTCATAAACGGTCTCGGTCTGCGCCGTGTCGCTCGCGCCCAGAAGGTAGGTTGTGCCGCTCCTCGTCCGCACGAGGAGCCAGGGGCCGACCTCGGGGTCCAGGCACACCTTGAGCGATCCGTATGCGTCACTTGAGAAGTTACCTTCAAGGAAGGTTTCACTCGCGCCGCCAAACGTGCGCGTCATCTGGGGAAGTTGGTCAACCAGCTCCACAGACACCACGTCGGCCATGTCAATCTCATAGGTTGTGAGCAAGTGGTGTGCCCGAATCGTCTGCTCGCTCAACTCAAGCGTCACAGGAGTTCCAAATTCCTCCGCCATGAACGCTCCCGTCACGGGCAGGCAGAGCAGCGAGCAAGCGAGGGCCACTACAATCGCCTTTCCCGCCGGCCGTGCCAGGTTGATCGACGTGTTGATGCCCACGCGCTCGTTCACTATGAGCTCAGCATCGTCGGGGTTATAGTAGAAGATGCCAAAGATCCAGTGATCGTCCTCGTCCACGTAGAAGCCCTCGCCACTGGCCTTTGTAAGACGCTCCTGCAGGCTGCGCACGCGCATCTCGGTTGCAAACGCCACGATTCCAAGGACCGTGCAGGGAAGCATCATACCGATAAAGTACAGATTGGTTGAACCCTGGAAGAGGAGCTGCGCCCAGCTCATGAATGCAAAAGACGCAGCCGCGACGAGGAACACCCTCGCCCAGGCGCGCCGGCGTATGCGCGTGAGCGTCTGCGTGAGGGCGGTGTTGTCGTCCACCACCTCGGTGCGATTGCGGTAACACCAACGGAAGATTGCCCACATCATGAGCACACATACGGCAAACAGCAGGTAGATTACTACGTTGTCACGGTCGAGCAGGACGGGGACCAGGCTCGCCGCGCAGATGAGGACAAACCATATGCTCGAGACGCGCGGGTACGACTGCGCGGCCGCCCCAATATCGGCCACCGTCACGCGCTGGGCCGCGGCGCCTCTGGGCCGCCAGCCGCGCTCGTCCTTCAGGGCCGCGAGCCTGCGGTTGGTGAGCGCGTAGATCACCTCGGGCACGATACAGACCACAAGTATCCAGACGCTCCAGCAGAACATGCTCGACCCGGCCCACGCTCGTACCGTTCCTGTCGTCGCACCGCCAAGTGCCGCAGCCACGAGCACGATAGCGCACGCGAGTTGCAGGTGACGGTAGCTGGTAAGAAACGCCTTTACCTGCACGTCTTCCCGCGCCTCGCGCGGGAAGGTGACGCCGACGACAATGTTCTTCTTGAAGCGCGCGCTGTTCCTGAGCGTCCACCATATGAGGAGTGGAATCCAGCTGCAGGAGAGCCATAGGATAGTCGCAGTGCTCATCATAAACTTCCTTACTTCTAGCGATACGCAATCTCATCCAGCAGGTGCTCGCAGAGCGCGAGAACCTCTTTGCCTGACATCCCACCGGCCACCAGCTCAGCCAGGCGCATCCGCAGCGCGTCCATGATGCCGGAATCGGGGTCCGAGCTGCCATCGGGCTCGCACACGAAGGTGCCACCCCTCCGGTCGCCGAGCACGTGTCCCTCCTGCTTGAGAAGCTGATAGGCCTTGCTCACCGTCATGGCGTTGACGCCGCACTCCGATGCGAGCGCCCGCACGGTCGGCAGGCGCTCGCCAGGCGCAAGCTCGCCTTCGGCGATGCCACGCACGATCTGATCGCGGATCTGCTGGTAGATGGGTGTCGCGGTTGAGAAGTCCAGCTGCAGGAGCATGGTGTGAGCCTCCAACGATGTCTGTATCGTATGTATTACTCACAATAATACATACGATACAGACAAAGCTGCAAGCGCAGAGGAAAGCACAGTCCAAGCCGCTTCCGTCATCGCATCATTTCCCATTGTATGATCTGTACCTACAGCAGATCTGCCTTGGCAGAATCGGGGTCCGGCCATGCCCTCCCATTAAGAGCTTGTCTTCGACACGAGCGCTCAACTCCTCGGCGCAGAAATTGACCGGATAGCGAGAAGCAAGAGATCGCCGAGAAGGGCGGCTACTCCTGGGTGGCGGACATCCGCGCCCGCATCCGCGTTGCGCGCTCCGTCACGAAACTCTAAACAAACAAAATGAAAAACGTTACCTCAAGCTACTCATAGATCTCGCTTTAGGCAAAGTCTGATTACGCACAAATGCAAGTAACCGTACAAGCACAACGATGCAAAGTCCTGCTGCAAGCACTGTTTCAACAGCAGCTATTCCGTCGAGCCATTGAAGGGGCTGACCAAGTTCAGCTAGGTATGCTGACGTCTGCGTACGCGCAACGACACAAATTACAAAAGGAAAAGTAAACGCGGCATGACTGGGAAAGAACGGTTTTGTAAGACACCTGATGCACCACACAAAAGAAACTACATAAATAATTGAAGCGATTGCCAACATGACCAAAAGAAACGGTACAGACTTTGGCGTAATAGATTGAATATAACCTGCAATACAAAGACTTGTTGGAGCTGCATAAATACAAGCGAGCGACTCAGCAGAATCAGGCACCGGCCCATATTTAACATACCGAATGCTCACAACTATAAAAAGCACCACAAGACAGATAAATCCAAACCAAAATGCAACCGTGCCAACACTTGCTTCAAAGTTAAACGCTGGCGCTGTAACGCTGGCAACAACAATTCCTACATACACAATGAACCAGCTGGCGTGCACATTCTCCCAATTAAATTTTGCGATATATCGAGAAGTAAAGAGAGCTATACACAGGATGTGTAATGCAATTCCAGCGAACCAAAACAATTGCGCTGCATCACCAATATCGGTCTTCATATACACCGAAATCAGCATAACTGCCATCGAATATGTTGCGGCAACTGAAAGTCCGATCGGATCCGAGAGCTCTCGTAACACAACTTTTGTAGACACCATAAATTTGAGGGTATAGAGAGCTAAAAGAGCAATGGAGATTATGCCGCAGGCAAGATAAAACCCCTCGAAAGAAGTCTTAAAAAGATTTCCAAGTGCCGCAAAACCTAATGCAACACCGCAAATAGCAACGGGAACTTTTTGGACATAGTTCATAAGGACTCTTCTGTCTGTTTAGGAATTTCTTTTCTAACTTGAACATCTATACGATAGTGTATCTAAATGACCCCTTAAAACTAAAATCCAATGAACTTCCACAACAGCTTTCTGTCATAATAAACACCGACGTTGTTTCTTACAACAAACGTCCACAAAGATAAAAACGCAACGTGTACTGGATAAAGTATGCTAGAACCGGTAGGTAGCCCGGTCGTCTCGTAGATATGAGATAAGTAACCTTCCCTCCTTGGGTTGTCCATTCTTTGTGTAACTACATACAAGGAGGAATTCCATGAATCGATCTAGCGTCACGCTAACCGTTTTATTTGATGCTCCCTTTTGGGTCGGCGTCTTTGAACGTGTTGAAGACGATAAGCTTACAGTGGCAAAAGTTATATTCGGCGCAGAACCAAAAGACTATGAAGTATATGACTTTATACTCAAGAATTTTTATCGCCTTAAATTTAGTCCATCATTGATTATTGAAAATAACCGTACCTTTGAAAATCCCAAACGAAAACAACGTGCTGCGCGCAAACAGATGCAGAAAACGGGCATAGGCACTAAATCACAACAGGCCCTACAGCTACAACTTGAAGCTAGAAAAATAAAACTCAAAAATTTCAATAAAGTGCAACAAGAAGTCCTAAAACAGCATCAATTTGAGCTCAAGAAACAAAAACATAAAGAAAAACATCGAGGCCATTAATAGCCGTATCCTTTCAATCTTGTCAAGTACTTGGAAGAAGACCAAGAAACCAAGACTTGTATGGCACTTCTGCACGATGTTCTAGAGGACACAAATTACACGGTAGATAATATTCACGCAGCTGACATGAGCGAGAAGGTCATAGAGGCTTTACTTCTCATGAACCTCAATCTCAAAGTCCAGTACATGGACTGCATCCGCCATCTAAGCAAAATGACATTGCGCAACAAATGAAAATTTGTAATTTTCAACATAATTCGGACCTGTCCCACTTAGAAAAGTTACTGAGAAGGACTTAAAACGCGTTGAGAAATACAGAAAGACTCTTGAGATTCTTTTTAAGGTGGAAGATAGTTTAGGAAAATAAACAATTCCTTGCAGTAGAGCGTAATTGAAGCCATTTACAAAAGCTATTAAGAGATTTAATAGCTAACTTTGCTTTCGTGCTTATGAAGCTCGCCATTCTTTTCAAGCTTCATATCAAGCCACCAAATTGGAATTGGAAGAATTTCATCAATAGGTTGAGTATTGTCCCAGATATCGATAAATTCCCGCGTTTCTCTGTCGTATAAGAATTTGCAATATACGTGATAATCAGGGGCTGAAAATTCTCCACCATAGAATCCGTCATCATACTCAATGTTATGAAAATAAAAATTAATATAATAACTGCCCATTTTTGCCTCACTTAGTAATGAATGCCTTTTGAGAATGCATTTCATAAATTCATTTTCAAGCATGTAAAAAAGATAAGACCTAAAACCAATCTTAGTGGGTACTGCAATGGACAGTAAAACTTAACGTATTTTACTTTCTTCTTGTACTTCCTCTTTCCTGCATACATTGTTCGCACACAAGACGCGTCAAGGAAACGAATCTCCAACGCAAAGAGTCAAACAGCCACAAGAATATCGACGAGAAGCTGCATGAGATGATCCTCGAACACCTAGATTACAGAAGTATCAAGATTCTAAAGGAGGGCTGGGCGCACAGTTCGGACAGAATAGGCTTCAGCGTCATAGATGCCTAGGGGCTCGTCTTCGTAGATGACGCCACCAAGTACGGAAGTTACGACATACCCAAAGAGGAGCCTGACCAGGAGTACTTTGAGTGCATTGCAGCGTCCTACCTCGCCGAGGCCGAGGTGGAGAACCTCACCAGCATCCACTACGACACCGTCAGCCTCCTGGTGACGGACTTCAAGAAGGTTCTCCTAGTCACCACAAGAACTCCCTCAACGATGGGAGGTTCCTAATGCAACCCTGCCCAGGACATTCGAACTCGTGACAGGGTAAGCAAGTTGCTAAAGAGACTATCCTTCTACTCGTTTTGGCTCGCCACAAGACTCAGATTCGATGCAACGAGTTGGCCAGGATAACGGTCCTGCAAATGGTTCAACACAGCCAGACAAGCGCGCCTTATTGCTTCATCGTCAGGTAGTTGGTCCCTATCGAATATCGACGCGCCATGTGACTGATCGTTGCACACCGTATAGATAAACTCACAGTCACGAAGGTCTCTGCACTCTTCTGCATTGAGGTAATGGAGCAAATCAGGCTCTGCTGGATTGTCAAAACGCCAAAGCGTTTCGATAACCTGTCGTATCGAATTGCCTGTGGTGTGAGTTGGATTACTGCCTTCAATTGCGACATCATACAAATCCTGTAAATGCTCACTATAAGGAGTGATATAGTGCTTGTCGCATTTGCTAATCTCAGCACCGTGTAATGTGTAGAGATCTTGAACAATTTTATTCCTCGCCAACATGTTAAAGAAGGCGCTGTTGTGAGTCAGCAGGAGGAATCGCACTCGCAGATTACCGGACTTGTCAAATAGCATATTCAATTCTCTAATAATCTGAACGACGCTATAAACATAATGATAGTCGAGGCTCGAAATCGGGTCGTCAATTACAAAGAACAGCTTCTTCGCATCATCATCGTTTTCGAGCAGGTTCCATGTCGAAGCCACATAGTGGCAGAACGCAAGAACAAATTTCTCGCCGTCGCTCATTATGTCTTCAACATCATTCCCGAGCTCAACGTCGCCGAGGGAAATGGTGAAATCATCTGGATTAAAAATATATCTTGCACCAAATACGCTATGAACAAGACTTTCAAGCGTATTGGCAACAGCCTGTCTTTTTGGACGTCGACCCTTAGATTCAGCTTCTTTTATTTCATCATCGAGGCTTTTATATTGTTCAAGAAGCTCCGTGCGCTCCAAAATAATCTTGTCACACTCGTTGCGTACTTTATATTTTATCTCGATACATAGCTCATTTTTAGCGTCAGCCATCTCTTTTTGACGCTTGCTTGCCGCTAGATTAAATTGACGGAAATCTTCTTGTATAAGCGAAACATGCTCTCTTATGCTTTCAAGCAAAACTCTTAGAGATTCGACACTGTCCGATGAAAGAACTAATGAAATATTCTCTTTCTTCTTGTTGAGAACATCGTTGACAGCAGTTGCTACATTTTCCACTTCAGAATACTCAGGAAGTTTCTCCAGTGAGATTTTCGCAATGTTATTAAATGCGCTCTTTAGAGAGTCAAATGTAGTCGCCTTTGCTCGATAGTCGAGGCAAAGAGACTTATAGTCATTTAAGAATCCTCTTAACGCATTAATTTGACCATCTATAGCAGATATGGTCTTAACCTCTTGACCCTTCAAATACTCCTCATACATATGGATAAGCTGAAGAGCACTATCGTCAAATTTCCTGCCGCAGAACGGACAATCATCTACCCCTGTCCCCTTAAGAAATGTCAGACCTTGCTCGACAAATACCTTCTTTCGACGCATAGAATCAGCAAAATCTTCTGCAAAGCTCTCCCTTGTATATGGCGTCTTCAAAATTTCCTTGAGCACATCAGGCGACAAGGTCTTATCGTCAAAAACGAAATCAGCAAGAATCGGGATATCGTCGGGCAGATTGTTTAGAGCGTTAAATTTCGCAAGAGCAGCGTCGTATCGATTGGTGCGATTCTCCAGTTTAAGAACGTTTTCTGTTGTCAATGTTTTATATTCGGTTAAGCGTGACAGTTTATAATTCTTGAGCTCTAACTTTGCTTGGGCAACTGCGCCATCTATCGCAATACGCTTTTGCTTGCCCTTCTTTCCGAGTTCATCAAGTTGCTTCCTTTTATCTGACACATCAATGTTCTCTCGACCAACGATATAGCCAGAAAATGCATCACCGTTAATCGAATAATGCTGAGACTGCAGATTATCTCTCACGTAATCGGTATTGAAAACATGAAACAGGTATCCCGTTTCGTTCTCTATGGTTGGATTATCTCCACGAGTTTTACTAATATGCAGTTTCCCAGAGTTGTCCTTCCCACTAAACGAAAACTCGAACTCACCGGTTGAGCCAGCGCGATTTATCATCGTATCACTAATCGACATTGCGCAGTCTTGATCCGCAGCACGAAATAGTCGACTGATACAAGTTTTACCTTGCCCATTTCCTGCATAGACAGCAACTTTTGAGGCGCTGAGTATAAGTTCGGCATTTAACAAATCCTTGAATTGCCCGAATCCTTTAAATGTAATATTCCACGTTAGATTTGTTCCCATTTTAGTCACGCCATCCTTGATTTTTGTTTGCGCTCATCAGCTGTCCAACCCGAGCAGTTCTACAAAGTGAGGTAAATCAAGAATATCACTTGTACTACCGTCGAACCCCTATGCATTGTTGTGAAGGTAGAATTCCACTGCATCACACAAGCATGAACGGAGCTTGCCAATATCCATACAAACGGGCCATTTCACAGAATCAGGTGCCACACCTTCCGTCATATCCCTAATATCATCACATACGTAATAATAGGATTATGTCATCGTATCCATACTGTTTAAAACTGAAACACGGAAAGCCCGAGATGCCCTAGATAAAGCTCAATATCTCTGAACGGTTCTGTTAACCCCTCTTACTTAGCTCTTCAATCATGCACATGCAAATGAAGACGCTAAAGCCAATACCGCACAGGTTTGCAGCCTCTGAACCAGCTTTTTAAGATTCTGGGGATGCGCATAGTGATGGTTGTCATCCCTCCATCGAATTGCTTCTTCTACTTAGTCACGGTAGCGGCGCTGTGCACTAACTCCGAATATTTTACCTCATGCACCTGTCTTTTTAATGAATGCAATGGAATACACTTATAATCTCATCATTAAGACGATAATGTACTAATACGTTATCGTCTTAACAATCAGCAAAATACACGCATAACCTTATGAGACCCATTACCACACTAGTTTAAAAATCTGAGGATCTTTCTCATCCAGTATCAACGTTCGTCATCCCCAATTTAATGAATTAATAGAAAATCTCTTCTTTAAAAACTGATACAAACTAAATAAGACCAAACAGGAAATGAAATTCCTGCTTGGTCTCTGCAGTACGCATGTTCAAATGGTACGTATGTCCAAACTCGTCTATTTCTGAGGATACAGAGCCTCAAGGATCTTCTCGGCAGAATCAAATGCACGTGGCGAGTAATCGATGTACTCTGAATATGGAATCTCTACGATGCTCTTGTTGGCAATAGCAGGGACGTTCTGCAGGGAGCTCTCGCCCAGAAGGGTGTCTTTAGCTGCGGCGTCAGTTGCCTTATTGCGCTCTGCGGTGACGTAAATAATGACGTCAGGATTAAACTTAATCAGATTCTCATACGTCAGGCCATTTGCAGACTGGGTTGTTGCAGGAGTCGCTCCAAGCTGATCGATGATAGTAAACTCAAGGCTCTTCTCGCTACCACCAAACAGACCAAAAGTGCCGTCCTTGAGGTTAGTCATAACCAGCACAGTCTTCTTTGCGTCTTTCTCGTGTGCCTTAACGCGCTCGTTAATGGCATCAAGGCGCTTCTGCAGGCCAGCAGTATAAGTGTCGGCATTACTCTGAACGTCAAAAATAGATCCAAGGTTCTTAATATCAGAGATAATTCCGGCAAGTGTTGGATCGCCCTGCTCAGAAGATGCCAGCTGTGTATAGACAGAAATGCCTAGGTCAGCGTAGTCCTTTGGAGAAGTCTGGTCCTTTGAAGTAAAGAGACGAGAGCGTCCCACAATAAGGTTTGGATTAGCAGCAACAACAACCTCGCGAGAAAGGCTCTTCTTATCGCCCAGCTGCTTGATGTTCGCATACTCGTCAGCAATGTCTGAAGGCATTGGTGCATCAGGCTTGATAGTGCCAATAATCTTGGAGCCAAGGCCCAGACGCAGCAGAATCTCAGCGGCGGAATCTGTCAGGGTAACAACACTCTCAGGAGCTTTATCAAACTTTGCCTCAAACTCATTGCCGTCACCGTCATAGAGCTTAAACGATACAGGATAGCTGGTATTGGCCGATTTCTTTTCTTCTGTAGCAGGGGTAGATGGGCTAGACGGTGCATTGTTGCACGCAGTAAGACCCAGTCCAGCAGCAGTTGCAGCAAACCCTGCCGCAATGCTCAAAAAATTCCTTCTCGTAAAGAGATTTGAACTTACACGAGGATCCATCGGATATCCTTTCATTCATCTGTTGATACTCAACAGGCGATTAATACACGTAATCAATGCTGATACCGTTTCCAGCAGTTGATGGCCTCACCGCACCCTCAACGCCATACACATCAGCGAGCAGCTCAGGGGTCACAATGTCCTCAGGTGTTCCCTCGGAAACAATAGTCCCCTCTTTTAAGAAATACAGACGGTCGACATAATGAGCCGCCATCACAATGTCATGCAAAACAGCCAGGCAGCTGATACCAAGATTGCGAACAAGGCGCAAAATATCAATCTGGTACGTAATATCCAGGTGATTAGTAGGCTCATCAAGCACCAGAAACTCTGGTTCCTGAGCCAACGCACGAGCCAACATAACACGTTGTTTCTCGCCACCCGAAAGCGTGGCAAAAGAGCGGTCCTCGAAGCGAGAAAGACCAACTTTTTGGAGAACATCAGACACGGTAGCTTCATCATGCTCGGTTTCTTTTGCCAGTGCCGACTGATGAGGGCTGCGTCCAAGCGATACAATCTCGCGAACAGTAAAGTCAAAGGACAGCGAGTTAAACTGGCTTACAACCGCAACCTTGCGTGCAAAGGCACGCCGTGATATCTCGGTGGCGTCTTGCCCGTCCCATACAATCTGGCCGCTATAGCTACGCCCAAGGCCATAAATTGCCCGCAGAAGTGTAGACTTGCCCGATCCATTGGGGCCAAGGATGCCCACAAACTCGCCGTCTGCCACGTTGAGTGAGACGTCCTTTACAATTGGCTTGTTATGGATGGTGACTGACACATTTTGCACTTCAAGGCGCATACTACTCACCATCCCTAAAGCTGTAGTTGCGGGCGACCATGATGTAGACAAAGAACGGCGCGCCTACAACAGCGGTCAGAATGCCAATAGGAACTTCGGTATTGCCTAGGACGGTACGAGCGCAGGCATCTGCCCACAGAATAAAAATAGCTCCCAGTACCAGCGCAGTTGGCACCAGCCTTCGGTGATCGGACCCAACAAACGAGCGCGCAATATGCGGAATGATAAGGCCAACAAAACCGATGGTTCCCACTGACGAAACCAGCGTGCCAACCATGAGCGCAGAAATGGTCAAGTATGCCCACCTGCACAGATTGGTGTTGAGGCCCAAAGTTGTAGCAGCCTCATCTCCCATCAACAGCACGTTAAGGGAGCGGAACTGTGTTAAGAAAAATACACTGACGAGAAGTACTACAACAACAGATACGCCAACATTTCCCCAGCTTGCTCGTGCTAAGGAACCCATGGTCCAAAACTTCAAATCCATCATGCCCTCAGCGTTAGCGGCAATAGTGATGATGAAATTAGACAGCGCCGTGAACAGGGCATTCAAAATCATGCCCGAAAGAACAAGCTTTGACGACGTCATATGGCCGCCGGTAGATGCCAGCAACAAAACACCTACAGTGGCAATTGTTGAGCCAATAAACGAGAACAGCGGCACCGAAGAAATTCCTACAACGTGTACTGCGCCAGCTCCAAGCATGATGGCGCAGGTTGCTCCGCACGAAGCTCCTGATGAAATGCCCAAAATATACGGTTCAGCCAAGGTATTTTGAACTGATGCCTGCATGACAACACCCGCAAGCGCAAGGCCAGCTCCGGCTACCACACCCAAGATGATGCGGGGAAAGCGCAGCGACCAGACGACCTTCTCGACAGGTCCTCCTGCAGCTAGAGCCTCCGATAGCGGCATGCCAAAAAGATGATGCATCAGCACGGCGTATGCGTCTTGCAAGGACACGCCAATGGCGCCCATTGTTGAAGTTATTACAATGCTCGCCGCCAGAATTGCGACGAGAACTCCCATGAAAAGACGGAACGGCCCGGCTTTTCTTATCATACGATACCTCTCTAAAGTGACGCTGCGTTTTTGTGCACAACGTACAATGTACAATGTGCGTTACACAGAAGCAGCGGAATTTTTAAAAGTTAACTATATATTACTTTTTTAGTTGTGAGAAGTCGGATGTAGTAAGAAATGCCTAAAATAACTACATCTCTCTATGACATCTACCGTCCGCCGATATACATCGCTGGTAGCTAACAGGCGGCAACAGACAAGTAGCTAACAAACAGTAACAGGCAAGGACTTTCATGGATTTATCAGCTCTGCCAGACAGCACAATCACAATCGGAGAACGCTCCGCAGTTCCAGGCCTTCTTGTTATTCTCCATGGCTCTCTGCTGATGCCAAAGATAACTGCTCTTATTTCTTCTGGAAAACTTGACGCCACAAAGCTTCCCCAATGCCTCACTATTACCGCGCCGTCTGATCGAGACTGCTATTCCCCTTGGCCAGCTTCAAGCGCGCGTGTGAAGGCTCCAGATTTTGGAGGACTTGGAAGAGAATTTCTCTCAGACATCGTACTTCCAACTGTCGAGAAGTACGCTGCTCTAGCTACTCATACCGCCCGAGGTGCGTGTCCGCTTACTCTTCTGGGTTATTCGTTGTCGGGTTTATGCGGTCTCTTTGAGATGCAGACACCCTGCCACTTTGACCAGTATCTTCTTGCCAGTCCAAGCACCTGGTTTCCTGATTTTGTTAAAACCTTTGATACAAGCCATGTGCGTCCAGACATTCGCTGGTGCATTGCAAGTGGCGAGAATGAAGGCATAAACCATCCTGAGCCCCTGCGCTCAGTGAGACAGACAACAGACGCGCTGGTTGAGAAGCTAGCGGTTGCTGCCCCAAATTATCAACGTGTGCTGGATTTTTACGATCATCACAAGGGTCTTGAACTGAGACTGCAGCGTTTGCTGAACTTTGGTTTTGATGCATAGAGGCAGTGCACACAGGGAGGTTTAGTATCCTGTCATAGTGACTTGCCTGAGTAACAAAAAAACCTGCCGAGGGCGGGTTTTAAAATTCTTATGGTCGCGGGCGCAGGATTTGAACCTACGACCTTCGGGTTATGAGTAAATTAGGATAGAGGTTTCGTAAATTTTTTTCATCTATCTCACCTGAGCATACTGTACTAATTAGGCGCTTTGTGCTTTTGCATCTCCAACGTTCTGTAGAAATCTACTTCTTCTACATCTCCAACTTCATTTTGGCAGTCCTTTCGTACACTGACTCCGTCTCGCCTTGAGATCGGATCCCCCAACACGAGAAGCCAGACGGCCATGAGAAAGAGCATTGACGAGAGGTCGCATGAGGCAATCAGCGCGAACCTAAAGCACAGGGGCATTGATCCCGACGAACCCATCCTCATCGCAAGGTATCTCTATGGCGAAGCTCAAGTCATCGCTCATTGCTGCCTCCATTGTCAATCTCGCGCAGCCTCAACAGCCAGCGTCTAATGCTCCCGTCCTCAAAGAAGCCAAGTAGCGCTCCGTCGCAGAAGCGTTCTGCCCTCACGGCTCCCAGCAGAAGTGCCATCACCGCCTGGCCGTCGAAATCCGACACGTCTGCTCTGGACATTGCCTGGCTGCCCCACTCAAGCCCGTTGCGCTCGAGTATGTCGCGGTAATGCGTGAGTTCATATTCGGGATGCTCGTCCGCAAAGTCGTAGATTGCCTGTTCAACATTCGTGACTGTCGTTTCGTAGTCCACGTAAGGCATCTGAATTGGGTCATCCATAGTGCCCTTGCTCTCTCGGTCTACGACCCAGTTGCCAAATCTCTCGGCTTTCTCAATGGCAGGCAGGTGCTTCGTCAGTCCTTCAAACACAGGCTCCTCCTTTGAGAAATATGCCTTGGCAATTCCATCGAGCTGCGAGCGTATCTCCTCGAAAGGCTGGTTGAGATCGAGCGTCCTCACGCTTATCTGGTTGCCGCTCATCTGGTACACACCATCAGGCTGAATTTCTTCGTCGGTCTTTGCGTAGAGCAGCATGCCCGATACACTGTGGGCTTTGGGGATACTGGAAAGCTCCACTTCCTTGTTCTTCACGTAGGTGAAGATCTGGTACAGGTTACTCGAATGGACGCTTCGCTTGTCAAACTGCTGTTGCATTGTGCGGCTGTAGTACTTCGCGTCGATGATGAGGACAGTCGTGCCCTGCTCGAGCGTTATGTCAGTGTGCATGGCGGGGAGCATATCGTCGAAGCCGTCGTCGAGCGCCCAGCTGATGTACGGCGCCCCTGCAGAAAGCTCTGGGTGCTCGCGTCTGTAGTACTCAAGGATGAACTTCTCGTACAGGTGGCTCATGCGTTGCTCGTCGAGGAGGTCCATCATGCGGATGCTTCCGTCTTCCTGCGTCTGGAGGAGGCCCTTCACGACCAGCCAGCACACATTCATGAGCATGCGGTAGGCCTGATTGTTCCGGTCGAAGCGCATGTGCCAGTCCTCATGTGCAAGGTCTACGTCGCCCACGTCCACGAAGTACGGTAGCAGCCGCCTGAGCGCCTTCTTGCGCACCTTGTCGATGCCAGAGCGGACCAGGAGCACGATCGTCGCTTTGAGGATGCGGTTCATGCGCGTGTCCGTGCTGAACTCGTCGTAGCTGCAGACCAGCTGCCTGCGCAGGATTGAGCGGGTCTTCAGGGACTCGGACAGCTCAATCTTTCCCCTCGGGGAGGAGAGCGCCTCCTCGCGGTCGACGTATTCCCGGCCGAGACCGCGCTTGAGCTGCAGGCTCACGCCCCGCGCCAGTATCTCGGCGAGGAGGTCGGCGGTGTTGTCGAACTCCTCGGCAGCGACGTCGCGGTAGCCCTGCCCCTGCAGCGTCTGGAACGCGTAGGCGAGCATGTGGTAGATGTTCTGTATCCGGATCACTGGATGGACCTGCGCAGCTTGCCGGCCCACTCGTCGACCTTGGAGGACTCGTCGAACCAGTACTCGCGTAGCATCGGCACGAGCTCGTAGTCGACGATTGCTGAGAGCTTCTCGTCCGTCACGTCGTCCGGAGTCATGCGGCAGAAGTAGCTATGGCCAATGCAGAAGCCGTCGCCGAGCGACTCGTCGGAAGCAATCGCCTCGTTCAGCTTCACGACGCAGGCGACGAGCCTGTCGAACTTCTCGCTGGCAAGCCCCTCCTGGTACGCGACAAAGCTCTCCGTGTCGAATGCGGGACGGAGGTCGAAGAACGCGAAGCGGCGGCGCAGGGCGTAGTCGAGCATAGCGAGCGAGCGGTCCGCTGTGTTCATCATGCCGATGAGGTAGACGTTGCTCGGGACATAGAACAGCTCGTGCGAATAGAGCAGCTGCAGCGTGTTCCTTGGTCCGCGCTTGTCGTTCTCGATGAGCATGAACAGCTCGCCAAAGATCTTCGAGAGGTTGCCGCGGTTGATCTCGTCGATGATGAAGAAGTAGTCGTTATCCGAATCGTCCTGCGCCTTCTTGCAGAAGCTGTAGAACGCGCCCTTCTCGAGGTCGAAGCCCTGCGCGTTCGGGCGGAACCCCTCTATGAAGTCCTCGTAGCTGTAGCTCTGGTGGAACTGCACCATCATCACACGATCGGCGTCCTTCACACCCATCATGGAATAGGCCAGGCGCTTTGCGGCGAAGGTTTTGCCCACGCCCGGGGCGCCCTGCAGGATGATGTTCTTCTTCGCGCGTAGGGCGTTGACGAGGGTCCTGTAGCGTTCGGCATCCATGTAGACCTCCGAGAGAAAGTCCTCGGGTGTGTACGTCGGGTATTCGACTTCCCCCGCGTCCTCCTCGGCTTCGCTGCCCTCTTCTTCGAAGAACGAGCTGAGCTTTTCAACGAGGTCGGGATAGGCGGTGATATCCGTCAGGGTCTTCCTAGCGAGAAGGTCTTCCGTATGCCACTCTCCCTTGTGCGTCCAGCGCACCCTACGGATGTTCGGATATGAGTCGCCGTTCTCGTCAAATTGATAATCTCCCTCGACGACACCGCGGCCTATGATCACGCTGCGGCCTCGCTTCGCGAAAACGACGTCGCCCGGCTTCAGCTCGCGCGAGAACTGCCAGAGCGCGAGTGCGGAGTTCTTCTGCGAGTACTTGCTGCTGTATAGGGCGCGCAGGCTCTTGCGGATGTCTTCCTTGCTGGTGTATTGCTCGACGTTGCCGAGTTTGCTCCAGCCGATGCCCATGATGCCTCGTGCGTAGAAGTCGTCCCACCTTGCGGCGCCGTCCCCCGGGGAGTAGGTCCAGTAGCGTGTGGTCCTGACTCCCTCGTCTCCGAGGGCGTTTTCCTCAGCCTTCTCAGCCGCGGTCTTCTCGGCGGCCTTCCTCTCCCGGTTGACACGCTCGGACTCCACGAAGGCGGCAGCCATCAGCGAGGGGAAGTCTGTGTACGGGCATCCGTCGCTTCCAAGCTCTGACTTGATGGTGTCGCAGATGGCAAGGTAGCGCTCCCCGTCGTGAATCGGCGAGTCCTTCTCCTTCGGCACTATGCCCGCGATTGCAGCGCCCGCCTTTGCGACGTCGGCCATGAACCAGCGGTTGTCCGAGTCCAGGCTGATGAAGCTGTAGGGCCTTGCCCAGTAGAGGCCCATGGTGAGCTTCCAACCAAGCGTGAACTGGGTGACGGTGGCATCGAATGCCTCGATAAATGCCTTCCTGTTTGCTTCGCTATCGTCAGCGGCAAGCGCAACCTCGGCCTCGAACACGCGCCAAAGGTTGTCGACGTCGCTCTCGCCGCGCCGATCGTCATCGGAGAAGGCATAGAAGGTCGCGTTGAAGTTGTTGAGTACGGGGATACCCTCGAAGTCCGTGGGCTGGCCTGCCCCGACGTCGAATACCTCGGCGATGCCGGCGATGATCTTCTTCCGGTTTGCGTCCGTGATGCCCTTGTTGAAGAGGCCGAAGACGGTGAACGGATCGATGTCTTGGAGCTCATCTGCCTCGAGCTTGGGCAGCGACATCCCGATGCGCAAATACACGTCGTTCAGCACAGAGATAAGCTTCTGCCGGTCGTTCTTGTATGCGAGCAGCTTGTCTGCGAACTCCTGATAGAAGCCCGTCCACGAGTGTTGATTGTCTATTTGTATCGCCGCCTTGCTCACAGCTTCCCCCCTTGTTCTGAATACAGATCGAAGACCAAAACCCGTACGTGAGTAATCTGGCCAGGTTTATCGCTTCTCACGAACTGGCAGTCGAGTTCATTCCTGTCGATGGCCTTGAAGCTGCGAATATCTTCATGCGACTGAAGAGCATTGCTTACGTGCGTGAGGACATCGTCAAACCTGCGCTTCCTGGAAAACACTATCAGTGCTGTTTTGACATCACGCCAAGTCAAATACCCCAAGAGCTGAGCTATAGCGTCAGTGAACGCCGCCAACGAGTTGCTCCTGCAGCTCCATCTCGGTAGCGCCGCTGTTCACAAGCTCCGAATACTTCACCTCGTGCACCTGCCTTTGAGTAAATACAACGTGAATACATTCTAGCAGTAATGCATTTGTGTGAGTGCTAGTTCCTGCAGCATGAGACAGATTTTCAGCTCTAAGCAAGCAGCCTATCTTGTGCGCACAACGCTCGAGATAGCGCTTGTCGACACCGGGAGCCGCGCCCATCGCGCCGCCGCTTCGATGGCGCGTCGCCCCACCCGGATGCCGAGCAACAAAAAACCCGCCAATGGCGGGTTTAAAAATTCTTATGGTCGCGGGGGCAGGATTTGAACCTACGACCTTCGGGTTATGAGCCCGACGAGCTACCAGACTGCTCCACCCCGCAATTCATGCGCATCTGCGCGAACAAGTACTATACCTCGCAGCCCCCTCCACGTCAAGCAAAATCAAAGATTTTCTCGCCATAAAGGTATAAGGTTGGCGTGCAAGGGCCAAGAAAGTTGCGATGTCGTCAGCATAATTGGGGGCAGACGGCTAAACTATTACTACTGTCTTAGGGCGCTTTGTGCTTGCGCCACAGCTATAGAAGGACTTTTGAGGATGACATTACACGAGCTCCTGGCGCTCTTTACCAGCAAGAACATCGAGTACACTACCGCGCAGCTTGACGCGGTGAATCAAAACACACAACTTACCGATGTTGCAAGCGATTCTCGTGAGGTCACCCCCGACTCGCTGTTTGTCTGCAAGGGCGCGCACTTCTCGCCAGCGTATCTGACAAGCGCGGTGGAGGCTGGAGCTGCTGCGTACCTCTGCCAGCAGTCGCTCGCAGAGGAGTTGCAGGCAGTGGCGCCAAACGTGGCTGCCATTCGTGTAGATGACGTGCGCCTTGCCATGGCCTATGCGGCCGCGGGCGTTGCGGGACATCCCGACAAGAAGCTCACTACCATCGGCATTACGGGCACAAAAGGCAAGTCTACCTGCTCGTATATGCTGCGCGCCATCCTCGACGGCGACGAGCCATACTCCAAGTGTGGCGTGATCGGCGGCATCGAGGTGTTTGACGGCAAGGATACGCGACCTGCGCACAACACCACGCCCGAGGCTCCTGAGCTGTGGCGCCACCTCAAGCACGCCGCGGATGCTGGCCTTCCCTACGTTGACATGGAGATTTCCAGCCAGGGACTCAAGTACGACCGCACGGTTGGCCTCAACCTGAGCGTCGCGGTGTTCCTAAACATTGGGACCGATCACATTTCCCCTGTTGAACACCCTACTTTTGAAGATTACTTTGAGAGCAAGCTGAAGATTTTTGACCTTGCTCGCGTGGCCGTTATCAACAAGAACACGATGATGTTTGACCAGGTCATGGAGCGTGCACAGAGGTGCGAGAAGGTCCTGACTTTCTCCACAACCGATTCCGACGCCACCGTTTGGGCGGACGAAATCACCCCTCACCAGGGCATGGTCACGTT
>FLSB01001836.1_pt1 | contig 23213 bp, 16 predicted proteins | sample 1550551 | NCBI WGS metagenome assembly FLSB01 (sample SAMEA4031774, study PRJEB14383) | metagenome | biome: human; feature: oral; material: saliva | place: Philippines | collected 2014 | reverse complement strand
ACTTCAAGGTAATGTTCTGCTTTTTGTTGTTTCTGATCGATTGTAGCTAAAATTGAGAATGGTGCTGAATTTCCAGTATCTTCATATAGAGCTTCAGCAGCTGCAACTTTCATAGGATATTCTCTTACTAAGTATTGCATTTGAGAATGTCCAGTTACAAATAATCCAAGTGAACCGATTAAAGCAGCTACGATAGATACTTTAAATGCTTTTCTGAACACTGCAACTTCTTGTTTACGAACCATTTTCCAAGATGCAATACCTGCAATTGTAAATGCTCCTACAGTTAACGCCATTGTTACTACGTGAGGGAATTGGTTCCATAAATATGGGTTTTTAATGATTGCTAGGAAGTCAATCATCTCTGCTTTTTTACCAATTACGTTGTTCTCAACGTATTTAACACCAACTGGGTGTTGCATGAATGAGTTAGCTGATAAAATCCAGAACGCTGACATAAGTGTTCCGATACTTACTAACCAAATACACATTGCGTGTAATTTTTTGTTAATTTTCTCCCAAGAGAAAATCCAAATACCGATAAATGTAGACTCAAGATAGAATGCAAGTAATGCCTCTATCGCAAGTGAAGGTCCAAAAACATCCCCTACGAATGAAGAATATTCAGACCAGTTCATACCAAATTGGAACTCTTGTAGGATACCTGTAACAACCCCAACAGCGAAGTTAATTAGGAATAAGTGACCAAAGAACTTCGTAATTCTTTTGTAATGTTCATCGCCAGTTTTAACATAAATACTTTCAAAAATCGCGATTAAGAACACCATACCAATAGTAATCGGTACAAAGAAGAAGTGGAACACTGTTGTCGCTGCGAATTGTATCCTAGCAAGTAATAGTGGATCCAACATAGATATACCTCCTTTAAAAATATTAAATTATATTTAGTGCAAATATTTATAATATTATTGTATAACATAGTCTTTATTATAGCAAAACAAAAATGATAAAAAGTAGCACTTTTCCTACTTTTTACCATTTTTCGTTCACATTTTGTTCACAAATTACAATAAATTGTGTCTTATCGCATAGTTTAATATTCTATTTTGTAATTTTTTTTATATTTTAACTGTGTGTTACTCCTAACATTAAACTAACTATTAGAATTACAAGTACTAAAACACAAATTCTTACAAATTTGTAATCTTTTTCTTCAATATAGACATACAGTAAACCTAGTATACGTAATACAGGTGTCAATATTAAAAGAAATATTCCAAACATAAGATATGAATAGTAATTCAATGTTGCTAAACCTCTTAGCATTTCACTAAACGTATATCTTTCTATAGTTAATACTCTATTTGCTCCTTGTATAAAACTAAGTATTATTCCTGTTATAATAAAGAATGAACTTACAAAAACTCCTGTTTTTATAATATTGGCAATTACTATATTTATATCTCTTTTATTATTCATATTAAAGCACCCCCAGACCTTTTAGGAACATGTTTATAATAGTAAATAGTAAAATTGGAAGAAAAATATAACGAATATACTTTGCATCTAATCTTTGCATTACTTTTGCTCCAGTTCTTGATCCAATTAATGTTCCAATCGCTATCGGTGCTGCTACTGCCGGATTAATAGTACCATTAAAGAAATATATTAATGCACTAGCTGTTGCAGTAACTCCCATCATGAAGTTACTCGTCGCTGTACTTACTTTAATAGGTAATTTCATATAAGTATCTAAAGCAACAACCTTAAACGCTCCACTACCGATTCCAAGTAATCCACTAGCAAACCCAGCACCAAACATAACAAGTGAACCTTGAGGTACATTAGTAACATTATACTCTACAGTTTCACTTGTAGCCTTGTCATAGTATGTTGAATTTAATTTATATTTATTTGCGTACTTATCATTTTCTACTTTTTCTTCTTCCTTTTTCACCTTAGTTATTAAACCTGTTTTCTTTAACATTCCATAAAAAGAATTTAACAGTATTAAAGAGAAAAAGATATATAATAATTTAGATGAAAATACTCCAGCCATAAGGGCACCTACTACCCCTCCAGCTGTAGTAAATACTTCTAAAAGCATACCTACTCGCATGTTACTAACATGATCTTTTACAAATGCTATTGCCGAACCACTACTTGTTGCGATAACCGCGACAATACTTGCTCCAATAGCATATTTAATATCAAATCCAAATAAAATTGTTAATGCAGGTGTGATAATAATTCCACCACCTAATCCTACTAAAGAGCCTAAGAATCCTGCAAGAACAGCTATTAACATAAATTGTATTATTTCTACCATTGTTTCTCCTTCTAATCTTTTGAGTACATAACTAATACATTATTAGTTACTTCTAATTTTATTTCCTCATTACTTTTAAATTCGTTACTGGTAGCGTTAGGACGATTTAATGTCAGCACTAAATTTTCAACTTCATATTTAGAATTTTTTATTGTCATTAAAGTATTTTCGTATATAGGTACTATTGAGAAATACTTATATCCTTCAATTTTTTCAAAAATATTTTGTCCACTATGGGCTAAAGTTATTATATTATTATCATCAATAATACTTATTTTGACATTATTATATTTCTCATTATTTAGCAGCAAGATATTACCAAAAAAGTGATCTAATCTTCTTCCTGTTGCTCCATAAATATCTATTTCTTCTACCGAATCAAATAGTTCTAGTATATTTTCTAAAGCAAAGTCTGCATCGGTTAAATCTTCACTATCCTTTACTCTAATATACTTAGATTTTTCTTCTACTTTTTTTCTTTGTTCAGAATTTATTGAATCAAAATCTCCGCAACTTAATAATGGATTAATCCCCTTATCAAGTAAGTACAATGCTCCTCTATCTACTCCGCACCATAAGTCAGATAAAGGTAGTTCTTCAGGAAACACCCCACCTAACATTATGCTTATTTTTTTTGTATTCATTATTTTAACAACTCACCCAATGTTTTTTCTTTATCACTTGCACCAAATAAAAATGAACCACAAACTAATAAGTCTGCACCTTTATCTCGACATGCTTTCGATGTTTCTACGTTTATTCCACCATCTACTTCTATTAAGAAGTTATAATTTTTTTCTTCTCTAATATTAGCTAATTCTTCTATTTTCTCAAGCATTTCTGGAATGAACTTCTGACCACCAAATCCTGGATTAACAGTCATAATTAGAACATAGTCTAATTTTGGTAATAAGTATCTAATACTTTCAAGCGGTGTTTGAGGATTTAATACTATCCCTGCTTTCTTTCCATTATCTTTGATTACTTGTATTAATCTATCTGCATGATTAGTAGCTTCTATATGGAAAGATACCATATCACATCCAACTTTACAAAATTGTTCTACATAATTTTCTGGATTAGAAATCATTAGATGACAGTCAAAAACTTTATCCGTTTTAGGACGGATTGATTCAATTATTGGAAAACCAAATGAAATATTCGGTACAAAATTCCCATCCATAACATCTATATGAAACATATCAATTCCTATATTTTCTAATTCTTTAATATCTCTTTCTAAATTAGCAAAATCTGCTGATAAAATTGAAGGTAAAATTTTCTTCATCTTATCTCTCCTTTATATATTTTCTTTTTTGATTTTGTTTTTCCGTAAATAATACTTTGTAGTCTTCATAACGACTTTCTAATATTTCTTTACTTTCTACCGCTTCTTTAACACCACATTGAATTTCCTCCATGTGATTACACGGTTTAAATTTACAATCATAGTCATGAAACTCTCTAAATAAGTATTGTAGATCTTCTTTTTCAATAAATGTAATATCAAGCGAAGAAAATCCTGGTGTATCTGCGATATAAAAATCATCAATTTGATAGAATTCCGTATGTCTTGTTGTGTGTCGTCCACGTCCTAAATGTTTCGAAATTTCCCCTGTTTCAATGTCTAAGTGCTCTGCTAGTTTATTAATAAACGTAGATTTTCCTGCTCCTGATTGACCTGATATCGCTACATACTTATTAGAAATAACTTCTTTTAATTTATTAATATCTTCTTCAGAATTCGTAAATACTTGATATCCTATTTCGTAATAGTAATTCATTATTCCTTTCATCTTTTCTAGTTCATCATCATTTAATAAATCTAACTTAGTAAAAATGATAATAATATCTACGTTATTATTTTCATTTAAACAAATTGTTTTATTTAGTAGTTTACTCGAAAACTCAGGATCTTTAACAGATACTACAATGATACTATAATCTATATTCGCAACCTTAGGTCTTAATAATTCATTTTTTCTTTCTAAAATTTCTACTACATATCCTGTACTATTATCACTTAATTGAATTTTTACATCATCTCCTACCAGTGGTGTAATATTTTCATTTCTGAAGTTACCTCGTGCTCGACAAGTAACAATTTCTCCAGAACAATTCACATAGTAAAATCCACTAAGTGCTTTTAATATTTTTCCTTCTTTTGTCATGTTCCTCCTATACCTTATTGGTATCTTCTTTAACTATTTATTTAGTTTCTCTTTTATATCTGCTTTAGTTTTTTCTGCTAGTCTTAACATTTCAATAGAGTGCTCTTCAGAAAGTTTTGTCATAGTGTCTCCTGACACCATTCTTGCTACTTCAGCAATTTTCTCTTCTTCTGATAGTTCTCTGATTACAGTTAAAGTTCTCTTATCTATTATTTCTTTACTAATCAGTAGATTTGTATCTGCTAAAGCTGTAGTTTGAGGTAAGTGCGAAATACAAAGTACTTGCGAACCTACACCAAGTTGATACATTTTTTCAGCCATCCTTTGTGATACTCTTCCACTTACTCCAGTATCAATTTCATCAAATATTATCGAAGTAGCTTCTATACTTCTTGAGAAAATTATTTTCAGAGCTAACATTACCCTTGAAAGTTCCCCACCTGAAGCAACTTTAGATAAGGATTTTAAAGGTTCTCCTAAGTTCGCACTAATTAGAATCTTGACATCATCTTTTCCTGTTGTTGAAAATTCTTTTTCTTTGAAATCAACTTTAATAGTACTTTTTTCCATGTATAAGAATTTCAACTCATCTTGTATAAGTTTCTCTAGTTTTAAAGCTGTCTCTTTCCTTATTGAGCTTAACTCTTCTGCTAGAAGCGTTAGTTCTTCTTCGATTTTCTTACTTTCTTCTAGATAATTTTCAAAGTTTTCTTCATAGTTTTCTAGTTCATCTAATTCTTCTTTTATCTTTTCTGTAAAAACTATAAGATCATTAAGTGGTTTAGAGTATTTTTTCTCTAATGTTTTTATTTTATCTAATCTATAAATTAAACGATCTAATTTCTCTTCATCGTATTCAATTACATCAGTATAACTAGAAACTTCATATTTTAAATCATCAAGAATATAATATAAATTTGTAATCTCTTCATATTTTTCTTCAAAGTTAGAATTATACCTACTTAACTCTCCTAGATTAGATCTAATTTCTGCAAGTTTTGATAATACCCCGTACTCACCATCAATACCATCTGTAATGCTATGAGCAAGTGTATTTACTTTTTCAAAATTCTCTAAGTAATCAATATCCTTTTCAAGATCTAAATCCTCATCTTTTTTAAGTTTCATCTGACTTAATTCTTTATACTGAAATTTCAGAAAATCAACTTTTTGAAGAACATCACTTTCTTGTTGTTTTAAGTTATCAATTTTCTCTGTAATAAGTTGGTATTCTTTATATTTTTCTTTGTATTTTATATAAACAGGTTGAATTATTTCTTTATTAAATGAATCTACCAAGTTCAGATGATTTTTCTCCACTAATAATACTTGATTATCATGTTGTTCGTGAATATCTAATAAATGAGCAGCTACTTTTTTTAACGTAGATAAATTAACTATTGTTCCGTTAATTCTACATACACTCTTTCCACTACTATAAATATCACGACGAACTACAATAACCTCATCTTCAAGGTCTAAATCAAGTTCATTAAAAATTTTCTTAACTTCTTTACTCTTAGGAAAATCAAATACACCTTCAACACTTGCCTTTTCTTCACCATAACGAATATAAGACGTCGATGTTCTTTGACCAGACAGTTGTGAAATTGCCGCTAGAATCATTGATTTCCCTGCACCAGTTTCTCCACTTAAGACAGTTAAACCATTTTTAAGTTCTATAGTAGCTTTTTCAATTATTCCAAATTGCTTAATATTTAACTGTATTAACATCGGTTCCTCCTCTATTTAAAGTGATTATGAGCATTATTTACAATATGCTCAATATTTATTTTACTATTTTCCACTTCTTTATTTACATTGTATTTAAGAAGCATTAAGAATTCAATATTCCCTTCTCCACCTGTTATTGGAGAATATGATAGATTTGTCATACTAAATCCAACACTATTTGCTAAAAGCAATACTTTTTCTACTACTTCTAATTGGACTTTTTTATCTCGGACAATTCCACCTTTTCCTACCTTATCTTTCCCAGCTTCAAATTGTGGTTTTACAAGCGCACAAACTTCTCCACCATCTTTTATAATTTCAGCAAGATTTGGTAGGATTAATGATAATGAAATAAATGAAACATCAATTGAAGCAATATCAATTTCATAAACATCGAAATCTTCTTTAACAGAATGTCTGAAGTTAGTTTGTTCCATTACTTTTACACGTTCATCATTACGTAGTTTCCACACAAGTTGATTAGTACCAACATCTAGCGCATATACAAATTTCGCTCCGTTTTGTAACGCACAGTCTGTGAAGCCTCCAGTTGACGAACCAATATCGATCATTACTTTGTCTTTAACATCAAAGTTCAATTCATTAATTGCCTTTTCCAATTTAAGTCCTCCACGACTTACATAAGGCATCTGTTTTCCTTTAATTCTAAGTTCTGCAGTTGACTCAACCTTCTCCCCTGCTTTATCAATCCTAATATTATCATTGTATACAATACCAGCCATAATAGCTCGTTTTGCTTTTTCTCTTGATTCAAATAATCCTTGACTTACGCAAAGGACATCTGCTCTTTCTTTCGCCATAGTTACCTCTTTTTTATTTACTAAGTGTACATTTCAAAATAAATATTAATTTTGAAATTGACACAATCTTTCCTTTTAATTTTACCATATTAATCGTATTTTATCTATGAGAATGGCATGTTTATATATACTTTATACAAATTTAAGTATAATTTTATTTCTTACTAAGTTATTGTTCAAAAATAAAGAGCAACCTAAGGAAAATTTTCCTATTAGGTCACCCTTCATATTAATATTTTATTTTACTTTTTTTATGTTCCAAATATCTTTAGCATATTCAGCAACAGATCTATCTGCAGAGAAAATACCAGCGTTAGCAGTATTTACTAAACTCATTTGCCCCCATTTTTCTTTATCTTGATAAGTTTCGGCAACTTTTTCTTGAGCTGTAATATAACTTTCAAAGTCAGCTAGACACATGTAATTATCTTGAATTAATAAGTAGTCTACGATAAAGTTGAAATTCATACCACCTACAGTCATAGTTCTAATGAAATCTAATGTTTCTTTAATTTTTACTGAATTATTGTAATATTCCCAAGGTTTATATCCATGAGCATATAACGCATCTACTTCTGGAGTTTCTAAACCGAAGATGAATATATTTTCATCTCCTACCGCTTCATGTATCTCTACATTTGCTCCATCAAGTGTTCCTAATGTTAAAGCTCCATTTAGCATTAGTTTCATATTACCTGTTCCACTTGCTTCTTTTCCTGCTTGTGAAATTTGTTCACTAATATCAGCAGCAGGAATAATTTTTTCTGCAAGTGTTACTTTGTAATCTGGTAAGAATACAACTTTGATATATTCACGCACTAATTCATCACATTCTATCATTTGAGAGATAGAGTGGATAAATTTGATTATATTTTTAGCCATTTGGTATCCTGACGATGCTTTTGCAGCAAAAATAAACGTTCTCGGTACTGGACGTAATCCATTATACTTAATTTCTCTATATAAATAGACAATATGTAATGCATTAAGTAATTGACGTTTATATTCATGAAGTCTCTTAACTTGTACATCAAAGATAGATTCTGGATTTACAGTTATACCTGTTGTATTTTGAATATATGCAGCAAGTTGTTCTTTCTTAACTTTCTTAATTTCTTGTAGTTTAGCAACAACTTTTTTGTTATTTTTATAATCATTTAATTTACTGATTTTAGATAAATCTTTAATGAAGTCATCACCGATTAATTCTTTCAGATAAGATGCTAACTCTGGGTTTGCTTGACCTAACCATCTACGGTGAGCAATACCATTCGTTACATTTCCAAATTTTGTTGGATACAATTCGTTAAATGCTCTAAACGTTGATTCAACAAGAATGTCACTATGTAACTTCGATACTCCGTTGACATTATGACTTCCTACAATTGATAAGTTAGCCATTCTTATTTGATTATCATAAATAATCGCTGTTTCTGCTAATGTATAATCTTTACCTTGATCGATTACCCATTGGCAGAATCTTTTATTAATTTCTTCAATAATCGAGTAAATACGGGGTAATAATGGTTTGAATAAATCTACAGACCATTTTTCTAATGCTTCAGCCATAATTGTGTGGTTAGTATAGGCAAAAGTCTTAGTTGTAATTTCCCATGCTTTATCCCATGAATATCCGTATTCATCTAACAATAATCTCATTAATTCTGGAACCCCCATCGCTGGGTGAGTATCATTAATATGTAACGCAACATATTCGCTTAAGTTTTCTAATGTTCCAAATTCATTATAATGATTTTTCACTAATTGTTGTAATGAAGCACTAATAAAGAAGTATTGTTGTTTAATACGTAATTCTTTCCCTTCATTTGTGCTATCTGCTGGATATAATAATTTAGAAATTGATGAAGCTATTGCTTCTGCTTCTGAAGATTTTGAATATTCTCCGCGTTCAAACAGTTTCATATTAAATCCGGTTTTCGCTTTTGCTTCCCATAAACGTAATGTATTTACAGTTTTTGTTTTATATCCTGAAATTAATAAGTCATATGGTTCAGCTTGTATTGAAGTGTAATCTTTATGTTCCACAGTAAATCCATTTTCTGTCATTTTTTCTTCTACATGACCATAGAATCTTACTTCGATTTCTTCATCATTTCTATAAACAAGACCATATTTTCCTAAGTCTAACCAATAATCAGGAAACTCCTGTTGCCATCCATTGTTAATTACTTGTTTGAAGATACCATATTCATAAAGAATAGAAAATCCTGTCACAGGATAGTCGCTACTAGTCAAAGCATCTAAATAGCATGAAGCAAGACGTCCTAGCCCGCCATTACCTAATCCTGGATCTGGTTCGATATCATAAATTTCATCTAAATCGAAGTTATTGTCAGAAAGATATTCTTTGATTTCTTTTTCTACTCCAAGATTAAATAAATTGTTTCTTAAAGTTCTACCTACAAGAAATTCCATTGACATGTAGTAAGCACGTTTTTGCTTTGTTTTCTTTAATTCTTGTTCATACGCAAATTTTTTCTCAGATAATTTTTCTCTAACAGTACTCATTAACGCTTCATAAACTTGACGTTTACTCGCTGATTTTATTGTGATCCCAAATTGTCTTTTTAAATATTTTTCTATTCTGTGTTCTAACTCTTGTTGTTTCATTAGTCTCTCCTATAATCCATCTCATTAGACGATTTCACTGTACATATTTATATATTGTAGTGCCGATTTTTTCCAACTTACATCTTGTTGAATTGCATTCTTCATAATTTTATTCCAAATATGACGTTCTTGATAATAGCAATATGTTGCTCTATATACTGCATCTAACATATCGTATGCATCGAAACTTTCAAATGTAAATCCTGTTCCTGTTTTTCCATCGAATGGTTCAACTGTATCTCTTAACCCACCAACTCTGTGAACAATCGGTATAGTAGCGTATCTCATTGAAATTAGTTGAGATAAACCACATGGTTCAGTTTTAGATGGCATCAAGAACATATCACAAGAGCTATATACTTTTGATGATACTTCTGATGAGAACATAATTAAACTTCTTACTTTATCATGACGACGATATTCTAATGAACGAAGTGCATCTTCATAATGACGATCACCTGTTCCTAAAATCACAAGTTGAGCACCTGTTTTTAAGATTTCATCAGCTACATGAAGAACTAAGTCAATTCCTTTTTGGTGAGTTAATCTAGTAACCATTCCAATCATAGGGATATTTTCATTTACTTCCAAAGCTAATTCTTCTTGGAATTTTAATTTGTTCTCTACTTTATTTTTTAATGTTTTAACATCAAAGTTCTTATAAATGTTTTTATCGGTTTTTGAATTAAACTTATCAATATCCAAACCATTAATTATACCATGAAGTTTTCCTTGCTCTACTCTTAGTATATCATCTAAGCCATATGAGAAGTATGGATCTAATATTTCATGTGCATAAGTTTCACTTACCGTATTTATTCTATCAGCTAATTGAATAGCACCTTTCAATAGATTTAAATCACCTTTGTATATAAGAGCATCAAAATATTTATTATCTAATCCAAATAAATTCCCCATTTCATAAGGATTAAATTTTCCTTGGAATTCAATATTGTGGATAGATATTACACTTTTAATATTTTGATAGAAGCTTTCACCTCTAGCTTTTAAATCATCTAAGTAGATAATTGATAATGCAACATGCCAATCATTGGCATTAACTACATCTGGTTTATAATCTATATGTGGTAATATTTCTAATGCTGCTTTTGAGAAGAATGCAAATCGCTCTCCATCATCTTGTTGTCCATAAACACTTTCTCTATTAAAATATTGTTCATTATCAATAAAATAATACGTTACTCCGTTTACTTGAGTTTCAAAAATTCCACAGTAAACAGTTCTCCAACCTAAATTAACAAAGATATGTTGTTTATATTTTAAATCGTACTTTTCTCTATCTATAATAGAATACAATGGTAGAACAACCCTTGCTTCTACATTTTCATCTTGAAGTGCCTTAGGAAGTGAACCTATTACGTCTCCTAAGCCTCCAACCTTAACAAATGGTGCCGCTTCAGCTGCCACGAATAATATTTTCATTATAATTCTCCTTATTCGTTATTTATTTCATACTAAAAGGGTTAGTTTTAGATGTAGTCTATCTGTTTATTATACTCTTTTTTCTCTCGAAAATCGAAGATTTTACAAATATCTCCCACATTTTATCCTAACCCGTATTTTATATTATACTACTTTGTTTTTTTCGACAATAACTTGACAATTTTCAGTTCCTTTTAATTCAACTCTTTCTGAAACAGTTGCTGCCTTGTCTAAAATTACATAGTCTAAGTAAGCTGATTTCTTAATAACACTATTCGACAATACTATTGAGTTTTTAATAACAGCTCCTTCTTCAACTACTACGTCCCTAAATAATATACTGTTCTCAACTATTCCATTAATTTCACAACCATCTCCTAAAATAGAATTTTTTACGATTGCTCCTTCTCCATAAGTAGTTGGTACACTATCTTGAACCCTAGTTAAAATATCAGTTCCTGATAAAAATACTTCATTCATTTTGTTAGGGTCTAATAAATCTCTATTAAAGTTATAAAATTCTTGAACACTATTAATTGTTCTCGTGTAATTTTTAATTTCATATCCATAAACGTTTAATCTATGGAAATTTTTAGTAATGAAATCTAATAGAATATCTTGCCATCCATATGTCATACCTTTTTTAACAAGTTCTTTAAACATTTCTTTAGACATAATATATATCTTAACTTGTGTTGGACAAACTTGATCATATCCATCATAATGATATAAACTATCATATACTCTGTTTTTGTCATCAAAAATTATTTGTGATTCACGTTGTTGAGGTTTTCTATACGTATAAGCTAAAGTTATATCAGCATTTGTAGATTTATGGTAATTTACCATTTCTTTAAAATCAATATTTCCGACAATATTTCCGTCAGCAAGTATACAGTATTCTTCTAATAAAGTATCTGCATATCTAGCTGCATCTCCTAGCGCTTCAATTTTGTTTTGAGCAACTCTATTTGATTGATGGTTTGACATCGGTGTAATAAACTTCAATCCGCTATTTTTTCTGTTTAAATCCCAATCTTTCCCCCAGCTTAAGTGATCCATTAGAGATTTATAGTGATGGTTAGTCACTACTGCAATATTAGATACTTCAGCTTTAACTAAAGAAGATAACATGAAATCGACCATTCTATATCTTGACGCAACTGCTAAAGATGCTAGTGTTCTATTCCTTACTAATCCTTGCAGATCATCGTTACGATAATTATCTGCAAATAATATACAAAATGCATTTACCATATTATTTCCCCTCTACTTTCCTATTCTCTTTTACAACTTCATCTCTACCGACTACAGTTATTTGTTCTTTTCCTAGAACGATTTCTCTATTTCCAACTTCTACGTTTTCTTTAACAACTGAACCTTCGGCGATAATTGAATTGTAAACTTTCGCACCTTTTTCGATTACTACACCTTTCATGATGATACTCCCTACTACTTCTGCTCCTTCTTCAATTCGAACACCTGAAGAGATAATAGATTCTGAAATAGTTCCATAAACTGTAGTACCGTCAGAAATCATAGAATTTTTGACATTTGCACTATGCCCTAAATATTGTGGCATAGCTCCTTCATGTCGATAATAAATTCTCCATAGTCTATCATCTATATTAAAGTTTTCTTTATTTTTAATTAGGTCCATATTGGCTTCCCATAAGCTTTCAATTGTACCAACGTCTTTCCAATATCCATAAAATGGATATGCATAAATATTTTTGCCTTCATTCAACATCATTGGAATAATATTTTTACCAAAGTCTTTTTCACTATCTGGATTTTCTTCATCACGAATTAAATATTCCCTTAATTGTTGCCAACTGAAAATATATATCCCCATAGATGCTTTCGTTGATATTGGATTTTCTGGTTTTTCTAAAAACTCAGTAACTTTAAGATCAAAATTTGTATTTAAAATCCCAAAACGACTAGCTTCTTCAATTGGAACATTAATGTGTGCAATTGTTAAATCTGCACCTTTTTGTTTATGAAAATCTAACATTTCTTTATAATTCATTTTGTAAATGTGATCTCCAGATAAAATAAGGACATATTCAGGATTATATTGTTCTATATATTTAATATTTTGATATATAGCATTTGCAGTTCCTTTATACCATTCTCCCGTTTTCCCAGCAGTATAAGGAGGTAGAATAGACAATCCTCCATCCATTCTATCTAAATCCCATGGTTGACCATTTCCCATGTATGAGTTAAGTTCTAAAGGCATAAATTGTGTTAATACCCCTACAGTTGATATTCCAGAATTAGCACAATTCGAAAGTGGAAAATCTATAATTCTATATTTTCCACCAAAAGGTACAGCTGGTTTAGCCATATCTTTTGTTAAAACTTGTAATCTTGTACCTTGTCCTCCTGCTAGCAGCATCGCTACTACTTCTTTTTTTCTTGCCATTAAGTTGACCCCCTTCATTTGAACTTGTTATTTCTTTTCTATATACATTGTTGTATACGGTGGAATGTTTACACCCAAAGTATATTTAAATTCATTTTTTTCTTTATTTATTGTTTTAAGATTTCTATTCGTGATTGCTATTCCATCATATTTTTTAGCATCAGTATTCAATACAATTTTGTAGCTACCCCAAGTATCTACTCCAATCTCATAATTTTTTAATACTTGATTTGAAAAGTTACTTACTACTAAGACTTCTTTACCTGATCTATCTCTACGTGAAAAGGCAAATACATTGTTATTATTATCATCTACAACATGCCATCTAAAGCCATCCCAATCACTATCATTTTCCCATAATGCTGGAGTTGATTTATAGTATTTGTTAAGTTCTTTGACATATCTATGTGTAAACACATGCTTAGGATATAGCATTAATAACCAATCTAATTCTCTTTCTTCATCCCATTCGATAAATTGTGCTATATCGATTCCCATAAAAGTTAATTTTTTACCCGGATGTGCATACATATATCCTAAAAACGCCTTGAAATTAGCAAATTTATCTTCATATGGAACAGGACTTTTATCTAGCAATGATTTTTTCCCGTGAACTACTTCATCATGTGATATAGGGAGAATAAAGTTTTCTGAAAATGCATAATGCATTGAAAATGTAAATTTGTTGTGAACTCCTTTTCTAAAGAAAGGATCTGTTTCTAAATAATCAAGACTGTCATTCATCCATCCCATATTCCATTTGAAGTCAAATCCTAAACCACCATGTTCAACAGCAGCAGTCACCTTTGGATAGCTCGTTGATTCTTCTGCAATCATAATTACGCCTGAATAGTTTTCTTTTACATATAAGTTAAGATTTTTTATAAAATCTATTGCTTCTAAATTTTCAAATCCACCGTAAATATTTCTAGCACATTTATCTTCATCACGACAATAATTTAAAAATAACATAGAACTAACCGCATCAACTCTAATTCCATCGATATGATAATCTTCAATCCATGAAACGGCACTAGACGTTAAAAACGACTTAACTTCATTACGTCCATAATCAAACACTCTAGTTCCCCAACCTTCGTGCTCCATTTTTCTCGTATCAGAATACTCATAACAACATGTTCCATCAAATTCATATAAACCATGAGCATCTTTTGTAAAGTGTCCTGGAACCCAATCTAGTATTACTCCAATATGATTTTGATGACAAACATCAACAAAATACATAAAATCTTCTGGTGTTCCATATCTTGAAGTTGGTGAAAAATATCCTGTAGCTTGATATCCCCATGATTTATCATATGGATACTCAGTTACCGGTAATAATTCAACATGCGTATAATTCATTTCTCTAACATAATCTACTAATTTATGTGCAAGTTCTCTGTAACTTAATTCTTTACCTTCTTCACTATGTTTCCAAGATCCTAAATGGACCTCATAAACATTCATAGGTTTATGATAAGGAACCGCTCTATTTTCCATCCATTTTTTATCTTTCCATCTATATTCTGGTAAAGAATATACTTTAGAAGCTGTCAACGGTCTTGTCTCTGCATGTTTAGCATATGGATCAGCTTTCCACAATTCAACTCCACTCTGGGTAACTATTACATATTTATAAGCATCAAACTGAGTAACACCTTGAATTTGAATTTCATAAATTCCCTTATCATTTATCAATTTCATCTCATAAGTATGTGGATGCCAAGAACAAAACTCACCTGTTACAAATACTCTTCTTGCATTTGGAGCCCATACTCTAAAAGTACATGTATCTCCTTCTAAAAATGATCCTAAAAATTTATGGCTATGGTAATTAGTTCCTTCATGGAATAAATATTCGGCCATATTATTACTCACTTAATAACCCCCTTTTCAGTAAAAGTAAACGCTTACTTCTACTAATAAAAAAATTTTAAACATAAAGAAATACAACAAAAAATAGTTAAAATTATTACTAATTATTTCTTTGTTTTTTATAACTATAGTATACCATATAATAGGCTTTATGTAAATGTTTTCTTTACTATTTTACTACAAATAATTATGTCAACTTTAACACTTTAATACTAATTAATTTCTCTTTTTTTATAATAATGTCATTTACATTTAAACGCTTTTATATTAAAATATAACTGGTTGTTTTGTAAAACAAATTGATAATGAAAATTTTATATTCCGGAGATGAAAAATATGATTAAATTTAATCCTATAAAAAATAAATTTCCTCAAGGTGCAATAAATAATAAACAATCATTCCACTTTGAGGTACTAATTAAAGACGATTTTTATTTTAATGATTTTAAAATCATTATAAAAAATGAATTTACAGGTGAAATTGTTTCTAAAAGTTTAATATTCAAAGAAAAGTCTAATAATCACTATTCTAAATATTGTGTAACTTTTGAACCTTTTAATATTGGGTTATACTTCTATCATTTTGAAGTCCACTTTGATAGTTTTTACGTATATTTAAAAAATGATAGATTAAATGCTAAACTTGTTAATAGTAATGATGAACTACCTGATTGGCAGCTAACTGTTTATGATTCAAACTTTACAACACCAGATTGGTACAAGGGTTCAATTATGTATCAAATTTTCCCTGATAGATTTAAACGAAGCGAGAAATATACTGCCACAGTTGCGAGAAACGAAAACGTTAGATTTAGACATGAAAACTGGGATAGTATTCCTCATTCATCAATTACACATGAAAACTACGGAGCAAAAGACTTCTTAATGGGTAATCTTCTTGGTATAGAGGAGGAGAAGGAGTATTTTAAAAAATTAAATATTGAAAGTATTTATTTAAATCCTATTGTTGAGAGTCCTGAAAACCATAGATATTCAACATCTGATTATTTCAATGTCGATCCATATTTTGGTACAAATGAACAATTCGAAAACTTCTGTAAAAACTTTAAAAATGACAACATTAAAATTATTTTAGACGGTGTCTTTAGTCATACTGGTTCAGATAGTATTTATTTTAATAGATATAATAACTATGATAGCATTGGTGCTTATAATTCACAAAATTCACCATATTATCCTTGGTTTGACTTCAAAAATTTCCCTAATGAATATCACTCTTGGTGGGGATTTGATAACCTACCAACAGTTATAAAGGAAAACAAAGAATATAGTGATTTTATCAATAACAAAGATACAGGCGTAGTTAATTTCTGGCAAAAATTAGGCATTGCTGGTTGGCGACTTGATGTTGCTGATGAATTTCCCGATGAATTCTTAGACAGAATACGTGAAAGTGCAAAATATTATGACAAAGATGCTTTAATTATCGGAGAAGTTTGGGAAGATGCAACGAATAAAATTTCTTATAATACGCGTCGACGTTATTTCTTAGGAGATCAACTTGATAGTGTAATGAACTATCCTTGGAAAAATGCAATTATTAATTTTATAAAAAATAAAAATGCTGATGATTTTACTCTTGAAATTTTAAAATTAGTTGAAAACTATCCTCGTCCTGCTCTTGATACTATTATGAACTTACTTGGTAGTCATGACACAGAACGTGTCCTAACGATGTTAGCATTTGATAATCCTGAAGATGTTCCAGTTCACGAACGTCCTACTTATAAAATGTCTAAAGAACAATATGATAAAGCAAAAAATCTTCTAAAATTTGCTAGTTTCATTCAATTTACTCTTCCTGGTGTCCCTTGTATTTACTATGGTGATGAAATTGGAATGTATGGTTTTAGAGATCCATACAATCGTTTAGGATTTACGCATGATAATAAAGATGAAGATTTACTAACTCATTATATTAAATTATCTAATTTTAGAAATGAAAACAAAGATGATTTTATCACAAATTTCGAATTTATTTACAGTAACAAAAAATGTATTGCCTATAAACGCAATAATATTCTTTGTATTATAAATCTAGATTCTAAAGCTCACTTTATTGAAAATTATTGTGGTGAAAAAGTATTTGGAGACAACGATATTTATTCAACTCCATATGGAACAGTTATAGCCCCAAATAGCTATGTCGCTATAAAAATTACATAAAAAATGGAAGTAACTCATTTTAAAAGTTTTTATTGAGTTACTTCCCACTAATTTAATAGATACTAGAATCATAATATTTATATCAAATCATTAATAATATTAATACATTTTTTATTCATATTTAGCATTAACCTTTAATGATTATTTTTTAATGTTAAATTTTAAAAAAGAAGACACTAAAACTGAAGGGAATGTCTCAACAAAATCGCGATTGTGTTGAGACATTCCCTTTTGCTATTTTTTATTTTATCCTGAGTTTCTAAGTCCTGTAGCAACTCCATTAATTGTTATATGAATAGTATTTAATTGAGATTCTGGTAATTTACCTTCTCTTGAACGTTTAATTAACTCAACTTGTAGTAAGTTTAGAGTATTGAAGTACTGTAACCTATTTTCTAAACTTCGAGTTAGGTAAGTATTATCCTCTAAGAATTCTTTATGTTCTGAGATTTCTAATACTACTTGTTTTGTTAATTTCCATTCTCTTAGTATTTCTTCATATACTTTTTTAGTTTCTTCATCCTTACATAGATTAGCATATTCTTTAGCAATATCCATGTCTGATTTCGACATAACCATGTCAACATTTGATAGTAATGATGTGAAGAATGGCCAGTTTTTGTACATTTTACGTAATTTTTCTATATTCTCTTTATCTTTATTGATGAAATTTGAGAACGCTGTTCCTACTCCATACCAACCTGGAAGCATAATCCTAGTTTGTGACCATGAGAATACCCATGGAATAGCTCTTAATCCACCAATATCTGTAATTTTTTTACGTGATGCTGGACGTGAACCGATATTTAAACTTGAAATTTCTTTAATCGGTGTTGCTTCAAAAAAATAATTGTAGAAGTTAGGATTTTCAAAGACTAGTTCTCGATATTTTTTGTAACTATCTTCTACTATTTCATCCATAATAACTTGGATTTCAGGTATATCTCTGATATCTGTATTTATTTTATCAACATTCATTCTTTGAATTACGGCAGAAAATAAGGCTTCTAAGTTATAGTATGCAGCGTCACTGTTCCCATATTTAGCTGCGATAATTTCACCTTGTTCTGTAAGACGAATTCTATCTTTTACACTTCCTAAAGGTTGAGAAATTATAGCATCATAACTTGGACCACCACCTCGTCCTACAGTTCCACCACGACCATGGAAGAATGTTACTTTAATATTATGTTTTTCACCAAGAGATGAAAGTTCTTGTTGTGCTTTATACAATGACCAGCCCGATGATAGGTATCCACCATCTTTGTTACTGTCCGAATAACCTAACATAATTTCTTGATAGCTTTTATTATCACTTACCCATTTTTTAACGATATCTAAGCTTAAATATTTATCCATAACTTCATAAGAATTCTCTAAGTCTTCGATTGTTTCAAATAATGGTACAAGTTGTAATCTTGCAAAGTCACTTCCAACTAATCCAACTTCTTTTAGCATAATTGCAAGTTCTAATAAATCGGAAACGCTTGTTGTGTGTGAAATAATGTTTTGCTTAATAACGTTATCTCCAAGTTTATCTTTTAATTTTCTAGCTGTTCTAAATATTGCTAATTCTTTTTTTAATTCTTCTGATTGTTTATTTTCATCATTTATACTTAGTGGTCGTGGATCTTCTTTCAGTTGTTTTAATAATAATTTACATTTTTCATCTTCAGTTAACGAACTATAATCTTTTTCTATATTAGCACTACTTAGTAACTCAGCTACCGAAGCTTCGTAAACACTTGAATCTTGGCGCATATCAATACTTGCTAAATAGAATCCGAAGATTTTTACAACATTTAATAATTCTTCAAATTCTCCAGTAATTAGCATCTCACCTTTATTCTCTAATAATGATTTTTCAATAACTTGCAGATCACTAATAAAATCTAATGACGTTAAATATTTTTCTCCAACTACTTTGTCATTAAGTAAGTATTCTTTAGTATTTTCTAATTTATTTTTTATATAGAAAATAGCTCTTCTATATGGTTCTTTTTCTCTATATACAGATGAATCACTAGAAAGATTTGCTAAAATTGCTAACTCTTTACTTTCTTCAATAAATTGAGTTGACATTGAAAATGTTCTGTATAAACTTTCTAATCTATCTAAATAGTAGTTAATAATAAGTTCACATTGCTTCATAGCTGATAAATTTAATGTTTCTGCTGTAACAAATGGGTTCCCATCACGGTCTCCCCCAATCCACATTCCCATAGTTATTGGTGTCTCATTTTTAAGCTCTATATTATGTTCTTCTAATAACAATTTATACTCAGTCATTAATTTACCAATAGCTTTTATAAATGATAGATTGTAATATTCTAGTACATTCGTAATTTCATTAGCAACTTTTAGTTTTTTCTCGCGAATAATATCACTTTGGATTAATATTTCAATATGTTGTTGGATAGCATTTTTCCATTTTCTTTCATTAAGTAATCCATTTTTCACATCACGGTGTTTTCTTAATAAAGAGTGCAGTTTCTCGGTTAAATCAAGAATTGTCTTTCTCTGTACTTGCGTAGGGTGTGCTGTTAATACTGGCACTACATTAATATTATCTAAAATATTTTTATCTTTAATATTTTTAATTGATTCAGATAACTTACCTATATATGCTTCATCTGAGTTATTTTTATAGTTGACCTCATAAGCTAAATCAACGTCTTCTGCTATGTTAATAAGCAGCGGCAATACTGAGAAGAAATTTGCTACAATTTCCATTTCTTCTTGTGATAAATCTTTAATAATAAGATTTAATTTTTCATAATTTTTCTTGTCAGCTAATGCTTTTAATTCTACAATTTTTTGAAAAGTTTCTTCAGAAATTAACTTTTGAGTAGCTTTTAACAGCATTTTTGTAAGAATTTGAATCTCCTCTTGTATTATATTTTCATTTACATTGCTTTCTAGTCTTGTTTTTTGCATCTAGTTACTCCTTGATAAGATTTTTACTAATAAAGTTTATTTTATCAGTTTTAACTACATACTCCATTATAAAACTTTTTTAGAAATAACACAACGAATTTTAACATTTTTTTTCATCTTATCGTATATTTTACTAACTTTTTTGATTTTTTAATATTATTGTTCCTATTTTACCTAATAGACCAATATAGTATAGTATACTAAAATAAATTTATAATATTCTAATTTTTGCATCATTTATTATTTTGAAAATATTATCAATTACTTTCATCCTTAATTAATTAACACAAAAAGTCGAGGCTTTTTGAAAGTTAAACCTATAGTAGTTTTACTTTCAAAAACCTCGACTTTATATTTTATTATTCTTCTTCGTAGCTTTCTTCTTTTGCTGCTAATGTAACAGTTGCTACTTTTTGATCATCAACAAGATTAATAACTTTAACACCTGTTGCTGTTCTTCCTAATGTACTGATTGTTGAAACATCAATTCTTATGATAATTCCTTGATCAGTCATTATCATTAAGTCTTCATTTCCAGCGATAGATTTAACCGCTACAATCTTACCTGTTTTTTTCGTAACTTTAGCTACTTTAACACCTTTTCCTCCACGGTTAATTACATTAAATTCCGTAGATTTAGAAATTTTACCAATACCATTTTCTGTTACTGTTAAAATTTTCTTAGATTCATCGACTACTTCCATACCTACTACGTAGTCATCTGGAGAAAGTGTAATACCTTTAACACCACGGCTTACACGTCCCATTGTACGCACTTTTTCAGCATTAATTCTAATTGCTTGTCCATTTGCTGTAACAATCATAATATCTTGATCATCAGTTATTCTTTGAACATCGATTAATGAATCGTCATCATCAAGTTTAAGGGCTATCTTACCTTTCTTAAGAATACTTGCGTAATCTCCTAATTTAGATTTCTTGATAATACCATATTTAGTTGAGAAGATTAAGTTTGTATCTTCTTCTTGTAAATTAGAGATTGCAATAATTGAGTTTACTTTTTCTTCTTTTTCAATTTCTAATAAGTTAATAATAGGTATACCTTTAGATTGTCTACTCATTTGATTGATTTCATAACCTTTAAGAGTGTAAACTTTACCTTTATCTGTAAAGAATAAGATATGATCGTGAGTTGAACAACTTAGCATATAAGCTACATTATCCTCATCGTTTGTAGTCATACCATTTACTCCACGTCCACCGCGACCTTGTGATTTATAAGTACTTGCAGCAAGACGCTTAATGTATTGATTATGAGATAGAGTAATTATAATTTGTTCTTTTTCAATTAAATCTTCATTTTCAATTTGATCTACTTGCCCTTCGATAATTATACTACGACGTTTGTCTCCGAATTTTTCCTTAACTTCTAATAACTCATCTTTAACGATTTGAATTACTCTCTCGGGTTTCGCTAATATATCTTCTAAGTCAGCAATAATTTCCATAAGTTTACTATATTCTTCTTCAATCTTATCACGTTCTAAACCTGTAAGCCTTTGTAAGCGCATATCTAAGATAGCTTGTGCTTGAATTTCAGTTAATCCAAATTGATCAATTAAACCAGCTTTCGCTTCTTCAGCAGTTTGAGAACCACGAATTAAGCTAATAATTCTATCGATATTATCTAAAGCAATTCGTAATCCTTCTAAAATATGAGCACGTGCTTGCGCTTTTTTAAGGTCAAATCTAGTTCTTCTCACTACTACTTCTTTTTGATGCTCTAAGTAGTGATAAAGTACTTCTTTAAGATTTAATAACTTAGGTACTCCATTTACAAGAGCAATCATGTTTACACCAAATGAACTTTGTAATGGTGTTAATTTGTATAAATTATTTAAAATTACGTTACTATTAACATCACGACGTAATTCAATTACAATCCTAATACCTTTTAAGTTACTTTCATCACGAAGATCTGTAACACCTTCAATTTTTTTATCGCGAGCTAATTCTGCTATTTTTTCAACTAATTTTGCTTTATTTACTTGATAAGGAATTTCTGTAATAACAATTCTTTCCTTACCATTTTTCATTTGCTCAATTTCAGTTTTACCACGCATAATTACAGAACCGCGTCCTGTTGTATATGCTTTAACTATTCCACTACGTCCTAATAAGAATGATCCCGTTGGGAAGTCTGGCCCTTTAATTTTAGACATAAGTTCAGCTATAGTTATTTCAGAGTTATCTGCTAATGCGATTACCCCATCGATAACCTCACCTAAGTTATGTGGTGGAATATTAGTAGCCATACCAACAGCAATACCACTACTTCCGTTTACTAATAAGTTAGGGATTCTTGCTGGTAATACTTTCGGTTCTTGTTTAGTACCATCATAGTTATCTTGCATATCAACAGTATCTTTGTTGATATCACGTAATAGCTCAGAAGCAATTTTGCTCATTCTAGCCTCTGTATAACGCATTGCAGCAGCACCATCTCCGTCAATAGAACCAAAGTTCCCTTGACCATCTACTAAAGGATATCTACTGTTAAAATCTTGCGCTAAACGGACAATTGTACCATATGTAGCTGAGTCACCATGTGGGTGATACTTCGCCATTACTTCTCCTACAACGAAGGCACTTTTTTTGTAAGGTTTGTCATATGTTAACCCTAAATCATTAAAAGCATAAAGTATTCTTCTATGAACTGGTTTTAACCC
>FLSB01331806.1_pt1 | contig 23235 bp, 18 predicted proteins | sample 1550551 | NCBI WGS metagenome assembly FLSB01 (sample SAMEA4031774, study PRJEB14383) | metagenome | biome: human; feature: oral; material: saliva | place: Philippines | collected 2014 | reverse complement strand
GCCCTCGCTCTTGGCCCGCGCCCAGGCGCGTTTATAGCCCCAGCGTCGATGCGTGGTGGCAAAATCGTTCATCCACTGGCGCACCGGCCCATGATCACGCAGCGTTTTCGCCCCGCCCGCCGCGCGGGCCCGGCAATACGCTGACCGGGACAGCCCGGCAACGCGGCATGCAAGACGCTGAGAAAACCCCTGGCCAACCAGGTAGCTCACAGCCTCGTGCCTGCGCGCCGGGCTTAGAAGTTTCCCTCCGCCAACTCTCGCAACGCTGCCTTCTCCAGCTCTGCTTGGCCCAGCAACTGTTTGAGGCGCGCGTTTTGCTCACGCAACTCACGCAGTTCCTTGGCCTCACTACGACTCATCGACCCATAACGCTGACGCCACCGGCACAACGTCGCCTCACTGATACCCAGCACACGGCAAGCCTGGGCCGTACTCATGCCCTCACCTCGCAGCGCCTCGGCCTTCTCCAGCTTCACGACAATCTGCTCAGGCGTGTGCTTCGAGAACTTCCTCATGGTCATCCATTCTGCCCGGCCACAAGCAGCCAGGACTACTCAGAACAACCCTCTCAAAACAAACGGTCCGAAAAACCCAGACCCCTCCAGCTCCCTCGAAGCGCAACTGTCGGATCGTCGAGCGGATCGCCCGCACACCCAAACGCGCCCTGGGTGCACACACCGAGTGGTTCTGCTTGATGAAGGTCGCGATCTGGCAGGTGTGTTCGTGGCATGTCCAGCGTCGCTTAAACCACCGGATCCGCACCGCGACCCCGGCCCAGGGCGGGTCGATCAGCTCCACCACCACACACCCGTGACCTTGTGTAATCGCCCTACAACCAGCGTAAGCAGCCAGTTGTTGGTACGACTCAATATCGAGCACCAGGGCCCGTGGGGTGTGAGCCACGCTCATCAGATGGAAGCCCTCCAAATCGACGAGCAGATCATACCGATCACAACGATCAAGCGACGCAGAGCCGGAGCAGGTAGGGTGAGACACCGCCCGAGGTCCTTGAATACAGCGGGGATTGAAGTCCGCTCATCATCAAGGACCTCGACCCCTACCCGTAACTCCTGACCACGAATCGGTCACCCACACTCAACGCGGAAGAGCCACTACGACTGATGAAGAACCTTTTGTCGAAGTGTATCTGCAAGGCTGCTGACCTTATCGCTATTCTTGAAGAATGATCCAGCATAACCACTTCCATTGACTGCTTCGTGTTGATCGAAGCAAGTGTTTGCGAGCTGTTCAATGAGACGAGCGTTATTTTGGAGCCAGCCATCAATGTCTTGCCGTTTTACATCCGCAAGAACGTGATCGTACCCGAACTTCTCCATGGCGAGCGTGCAGCACGCGTATGTACCTTCTTGAAGTACCTTCTTTCTCTTTCCCTCTGAGCTGCTAATGAACTGTGAGTAAAGATCGTTGAATGAACGCCAGAAGATCACTGCGTTGACCATCGTCATGACATTGAGTTCTTCAGGAAAAAGTCGCTTGTAGCGTTCGCCCTCGATGTTTGACCACATCTGACTGATCTTACTCTTGGTACGTGTAGCGTCTTCAATTCCGGAGAGGCATGCTAGCGCGCGCGTAGCTTCCTCAAGACCAAATGATAGCTTAAAGTCCTCATTGTCTGATTGGCCGCCAGTCTTGTATGTGTAAAGGTAACCCTCGTCCCTTAATGTTTGGTGCCAGTATTCTTGATTCGGGTCCAATGCCACGAACTCTCTGACGCCAATTGTATTTTGAGTGTTAGTGAACCGCGTTACATTCTGACCGAAGGTCTCTTCCTGGCCTTCGGTGGATATAATGCGAACTGTCACGTAGATGTCGTCGAGGGGTATTCCCTCGTCGAGTGCGCGCCCGAGCGCTCCTGACGTTTGTGCGCCGTTTACAATGCTTACAGATGAGAGTTTGAAGCGCTCTGATCCGGAAATGCTTGGGCGAGGTTTACCGACACAGTTGATTGTGTTGGTGAGAATCGTAATTCCGTTATTGTATGCCCAAAAAGATGATGGTGTGTTGCGAATTGTGTCGAGAATCAGATTATTTGTTTCAGAGTTTTGAATTACCTTGCGAATGTTATTGTCGAATAGCGCGTCGCCAAATCTTGTATATAGTTCTGCAATCTGATTACCGGTGACAATGCCCATGATCTCCTTTTTGTAATCTCCTGGAGTCAGCCATTTTTCAACTTGTAGATCAACTTCGGCACTCTCCATTGTTTGGGCGATTCGACGTTCTGCGTGAATGTCGCTAAGTTTCATGTATTGAAACTTGAGGATCTCGCCGGAGGCGTTAATGTTATCAGTGAACTTGTTGCTGATATCAAGGGTTTCTTTAGCTGGCGCATCGGCGGAAAGGTGACAGAAGACAGCGACAATGTGGTCACAGTCGTTTAGGTTCTCATCAATTTCTTCTCTGCGGGACTGTAACCTTCTGTTCATGAAATCGTAGTTGCCGTCAAGTAGGTGCATTATTCCCCTTGTAAATTTTTCAACATCGGTTGGGCTTGGGGGGTATTCCTTATACTTTGATTGAACGATGTACACCGTCTTAGTAATGCTTGAATAGCTAATTGCATCAATGCCATCATCGTTCGCACCGTCGGTTACGCATGCAGCTGCTTCTTGTGCTGGGATATGTGAATGCACCGCGATGCACATGGCAGCAAGCGCGCGAGTTAACTGTTGTTTTTCGAGGTTCGTTCCCGTATGCTGGTTAATATCACTTGTGTCAATATAGGGAACAAAGTCCTTTTTGAGGCGGTCTTCAATTTGATTTACCTGAAGTGTCACCGTTATATCCTTCCCGTTCGCACAGATGCGTTATATCTGCCTTCAGATTCCGTACTATTTGAATAACGTTCGGTTTACACTAACTGTTGCTAGTGACAGTTTACTCCTTCCGGAATCTCCAGCTTCGGCAGCGTTGCCAGGAGCTCCTGGGTTCGCATCGAGACCGTCACCAGGCGCTTGATCAGGTCCACGACTGCGTCGGGGCGGCCCTGCTCGCGCAGGAAATCGTTTGGGTCGTTGACGATGCCCGACGCCTTGTCTGTCTTCACGTGGTAGCGGTCGATGATCCACTCGAGCGGGCTACGGCCCGAAATCGAATAGCCCTGCGCCTCCGCAGGAATGCCCGTCAGGGTCACGTAGTCGTTGTACTCCAAGCGCGTGAAGTCCTTATCGCGACGCCCCAGCTTCGGGAAACGCATCTTGCGCTCACCGATCCGGTAGCGCTCCCACGGGTCCGCAGGCGCGTGCAGGCCCACCTCCTCCTGCACCGACGGATACGGCGCCACCCGCTCGTAGTTCACGTGCAGGTCCGCCAGCTCGCGGCCCACGCTCGCATACGTGTGGAAACCCGTCGCGCGAGGAATGTGCGGCAGCATCTTCTTCAAATCATCCTCGTAGCGCTCCCGATACTCCGGGTGATGCAGCAGCGCGTACACGTAGAAGAAAATGTCCTCCTTCGTGATCCCCGCATCCCCGTAGTGCTCACAGTACGAGGCCAGCGTTGCATCCGTGAGGTTATCGACGCGGCGATAGCCGTCCAGGATCACCGGGATCTGATCGCCGATCGGCCGCGAGAAATCCAGGGACGAGGCCGTGGCCGCCCCATCCAAGTTGCTCTCCGAGGAGGTCGCCAGGTCGGCGAACAGGTCGGGCTCGCTCCCGGAGGTGGGGGAGAGGGGTTCCCAGGTGTAGAGAGGGAATGTCTGCGTGCCTACGCCGGCACCGAGGAAATGAAGGTCCGGAAGACTGTTGCAGGCAAGTGCGGTGAATTCCTTAGAAGATCCCTCACTAGTGAAGGTGAAAGTGAGGTTTGTGTGTGTGGGTGTTGGAAATAGCTTAGGCTGCTGGTAAATCATATCGTTCATTTCACGAGCAAAGTAAACGCTCTGAGTGCAGAAGGGACGATAGAGACCGCTCCGGATGCAATTCAAAACGAATTCGTGGCGCTTTCCGTTATTCAGGTCGCGCAGTAGCTGGCGATTCCAACTGATTTGGCTGGTGTCTATTCTGAGTGTTTCCGTCGTATTCCCCAACGAAACCTCTGTGTTGTAGTTCTCAATCATTCGGCGCATATTCGTTGTGACTGACTTACGCGAGAAGTTGTAACACCATGGATCCCGATGTGTTGCAACTCCGAGAGAAAACTGTTGAAATATCGCGGGAGTTGAATCTTTTCCCTTTAGAGTTTTATTTCCAACTTCTTGGAATGTAGCGAAGTGATCGTCGCGCGTGCTGATCCAGTCACCGTGCTGGTTCGGAGTGATGGAACGGAATGCGTCTGCGCCGCTAATCCCTTCGATGGACCCGTAGGCGCTGATCTGGTCGAGCTTCTCCTGGCGCGTCGCGTAGTCCTTCGCCTCCGCATAGAAGATCTCTGCACTTCCGGAGTGGGAAGGATCTTTGACCAGTACTGTAACTGCAACACCAGTCATAATTGGAAAGACGTTTCCCCCCTCACGCTTCGCGATATCACCTATTTTTCCTCGTACTCCACCGCGTAGGTTGTAGATGAAGATCTGTGAGAACTCCTCCTGCAACGATAGGCGCACGCCGTCCGTCGAATTGCCGTCCACGAAGGAACTGTTGGAGACGAAGGCGATGACGCCGCGTTCCCCGATGCGGTCAGACGCCCAGCGGAGGGCGCGGAAGTAGGAGTCGTAGAGTTTGGTTTTTGATGTCCCAGAGGACTGGGCTGCGTAAGTATCCGCAATACGCTCGTCCAGGCGCGGGTAGGCCAAGTTCTGGTTGTTGTCGTTCGCGCTGTTCTGCCCCGCCGAGTACGGCGGATTCATGACGATGACCGTGATCGCGGAGTCCTTCTCCGCCTTCGCGCGTTCGCTGTTCGCGGCCAGGCCCTCGAACTCCTCGGTGATCGTGCCGTCGCCCTCGTGCAGCTGGAAGGTGTCCGTCAGCGTCATGCCTGGGAACTCGACGTAGCCCTCGTCTACGCCCTGTTCGGTGCGTACCTGGTGGTACACCTGCTCGATGTTGATCGACGCGATGTAGTAGGAGAGCAGCACGAACTCGTTCGCGAAGATCTCGTTCTTGTACTTGCGCTCCAGGGCCTCGGGCGGGATGACCCCCAACTGCAGCAGGCGTGCCACGAACGTACCCGTGCCCGCGAAGGGCTCGATGATAGCCACGCCCGGATCCCCCAGGCTCTGGCCGAACGCCGTGCGCATCGCGTCATCCGCGCTGCGGATGATGAAGTCGACGACCTCGACGGGCGTGAAGACGATGCCCAGGCGCTCGCTCATGCGCGGGAACGCCTGCGAGAAGAAACGATCGTAGAGCGTGCGCATGATCTCCTGCTTGCCCGTCAGGGTGTGCACGGCCTCGATGCGCTCGATCATCGCCCGGTAGAAGGAATCCAGATCGCGGCGCTCGTTTTCGATCATCGAATGATCGGTGAGCATCTCGGCGATCGTGTTCATCGCGCGGTTCACCGGGTTCTGCTTCGAGAACGAATGATCCGGGAACATTGCGTCAAAGAGCGGGGCCGTCAGGATGTGCTGGGCCAGCATCTCCACCGCGGACTCGTTGTCCACGGCTGGGTTCAGCGTCGCACGCAGCGCGTTCACGAACTCCTGGAACGCGTCCTGGCGCTCCGGATCCTCCAGCAGTCGGTCGATGAGGTGAATGTAGCGGTCCGCCACCGTCGCGATGTCCTTGGACCAGTCCTCCCAATACAGGGACGAGCCCACCTTCTTCACGATCCGGCCGAACACCGACTCCTTCCAATCCGAGGGCAGCAGCGTCAGCTGACCCTGGATGCCCTGGGCCACCCCATCCGCGCCCGACCCCGAGGCCCCGGCCCCGGCCTCGTCCCCATCGGGCGCAGAGCCACCCAGCGGATCGTCCTGCTTCTTCGCCCTCTCGAGGGACACCTGCTCGACGATGATGTTCTCCGGCCCCTGGCCGTTGAGCTCCATCGAGTTGATCGCCGCGTCCAGGCGCTCGTCGTGAGCGCGCAGGGCCTTGAGGACCTGCCACACGACCTGGAAGCGCTTGTTGTCGTCCAGCGCGCGCTCCGGCGCCATGCCCGCCGGCACCGCCACGGGCAGGATGATGTAGCCGAAATCCTTACCCTCTGCGCGGCGCATCACGCGGCCCACCGCCTGGATGACGTCCACCTGCGACTTGCGCGGCGACAGGAACAGTACCGCGTCCAGCGTGGGCACGTCCACGCCCTCACTCAGGCAGCGCGCGTTCGTCAGGATGCGGCACACCGGGACCTCGTCCGTGCCCGCGCCCTCGGTCAGCCAATCCATCTCGCGCGCACGCACCGCCGCATTCATCGTGCCGTCCACGTGGCGGCACTCGACCTGCAGGTTATCCGACGCGTCGTCGTTGCTCAGGTCGCTCAGGCCAAAGGGGCCGTTCACCAGGTCCGGGAACTGTGTCGCCACCGCCTTCGAGGCCTTGATGTCCTTGCAGAAGGCCACCGCGCGGCGCATCGGCGCACGATCCTCGCCGTAGTCCACGTCCGAGCCGCGGTTCTTCCGCTTGGCCAGCGCGTTCCAGCAGCCCGTCAGCTTCGCGGCCGTGTCGAGGTTCAGCTCGCCGCCCATCTCCGCGATCGCCTGGTAGTGCTGCGACACCTCCTCCTCACTGACCGTCAGGATGATGACCTTGTAGTCCGTCAGCAGGTTCTCCTTCACCGCCTGGCCGAAGCCCAGGCGGAAGAACACCGGACCGTAGGTGTCCTGGTCGTCCATCGAGGTCAGGATCGCGTCCTTCTCCGACGCCCTGTTCTTCGCGTTCTCCGCGAAAATACGCGGCGTCGCCGTCATGTACAGGGTCTTCGCGCGGCGGATGAACTCGTTGCTGTGGATTTTCGTGAAGGCGCTCTCGTCCTCGCCCGTCAGCGTCGCGCCCGTCGTGCGGTGGGCCTCGTCGCAGATGATCAGGTCGAAGTCGCGCCACTCATCGCCCGCGATCTCCTGCGCGCGGTGAATGACCTCGATCGACTGGTATGTCGCGAAGACGACCTGCAGGCCCTCCGTCGAGTTGTTCGCGTTCAGGGAGTCCGCGAGGCGCTGGCCGTCCGTCGTCGCCGGAATCGGCAGGTCCACCGCCGACTCCTCGGCCGTGTCATTACGCGCCGACGAGGACACCTTCGTATCCGAACACACCGCCCACGCCGTGAACGCGCCGTCGGCCTCGGCCGCCCAATCGTCCAGCGTCTGCTTGAGGAGCGCGAGCGAGGGAACCGCGAAGAGGATGCGGGCGGTGCCGCCCTCCTTCTCCACGAACTCGCGCGCGATCGTCAGGGCCGTGAACGTCTTACCCGTGCCGCACGCCATGACCATTGTGCCGCGGTCGTGCTCCTCGAAGCCCGCCATCACCGCGCTGCGCGCACGCACCTGATGGTCACGAGGAACCTTGCGCTCGCGGGTCTTCGGCGCCTGCGTCGACCCCAGCGAATACGTGCGCCAATCAATGTCCGAATCGCGCAGATCCGCCAGCGTGATGCGCGAGACCGGGATCTGCTGGCCCTCAATCGCGTCCTGCGCGTTCTTACCCCACGGTGCGCCCGACGTGTCCACGACAATGCGGCGATCGAACGGCTCCTTGCCCGACGCCGACAGGAACGAATCAATGTCCGCCTTCTGAATGCGATGCCCCAGCGCGTAGAACTTGCACTGAATGGCCACCGGGCCCTCACCGTCGCGGACCGGGATCGCCACCAGGTCAATGCCGGTGTCGCCCGTGCGGCGCTCCGGCCATTCGCTCCACAGGTAGATCTCCTTGAACTGGTGCGCGAAACGCGCGTCATGAAGCAGGAACTGGCGCGTCAGCTCCTCAAAGAGCGTGCCCTTCTCGCGCTCGCTCTTTGCACGCGCACGGTACTCGTCCAGCAGGGCATCCAGCGCGGACTTCGAGGAGGCGTTTGGTGAAGCGTTTGACGAGGCGGGGGTGGCGTCATCTGACAAACGCTCCCGGCCATGGTGGGCGTCGGTCGGATCCGCTTCCATACCGGGCAGAGCCATGAAGTCGTCGTCGCGCGCAGCAGTCATGCGACCAAGAATAGCGGGTAATCTACGACACACAAGCTAGGTGGCGTGGTGAGTGGGGGTACAAGGGGATTGCTGTTCGTGAAGCTGTGGTGACGAGTCTGTCGCGTTAGCTGCAACTTCGCGCTGCCCAGGATGGACGCAGATGAGCATGCCCCTCCTTAACGTGTCGTTTGTCGGCCAGGGCTGTTCGGGTTGAGTTGTCGAAGACGGTAGCTCTCCTCAAATTTCAAAAACCTGAATCCTGTCCGCGCCGATTGACAACACAACATGATGACGAAAAGTTGGAGGTATCTACCACGATGTCTGCGAGAATGATCGATTATCCCTGTGCTATTGCGGACCATACTGAAGAAGGTGTCAAAGCGGCACTGCGTTGGGCGCTTCAGCATGTGGGTGCAGGGCAAGTGCTCACGCTTTGGGTTATGCAGAAGGGAATCCTCAACAACAATGAGTTCCTGCGGGATCTATCGAAAGAAGAGGGAGCGGATCTCGAGATTGCGGTAGGGAAAGATATGTACCGTGTCAATGGTCCTGTTCTCGCGATGTATCCCAATGCTGAAAATCTGGCATATCCAGCCGGCGCAGTAGGTTTGACAGCGCTGGCAGTGGTGACTTCACCTCATGAGCTAGATACGTGGGCTGAAGAGGTGAAAGCTGAGGTAGTTCATTCCATTGACAGCAATGGGTCGGATACTTTTGAGTTGAGCGGCATTACGCCCGAGCCTGCGCTCATTCCCGAAGTGATTGCGGGACTCAAACAGATGACGATACTCATCAACCACAACAACACCATCGCGGCCGGATATGAGAGGGATCAGGTGGTTAAAGTCCTGCGTCAACTGAAGAGGGACGGTTATGATCTCCCGGCGAAAAGGATGGCAGAATGGGCCGTTGCTAATGGGTGGAGTCATGGCAATCCCAAGGAGCTTATCAAGCTCGTGAGGAAGGCAAACGATGGGGTTCGTTTGCGTTACAGAAGCTACTAAATGTCCAGTGTGCGTAAGCTGATTAGTGTGCGAATACTCTTGGTAGCTGAGTCAGGATGGGGCGCAAAGAACTCGGCCCAACCTCGGAGTTAGCTATCTCCGAAGATCCATGCTGTGGCGAACAGTCAATACCCTGATCCCCCTCTACCCCTGACTCACCTCTGCCCGGATGAGGGGGATCGGGTATGCCGCCGCCGAGATGGGGGAGAGGAACGAGTCCGTGATGCCCGCCGTGAACGCGTCGATGCCCAGGACCTTGTACAGGGCGTTGCGGCCGAACTTCGTCGAATCCGCGACGAAGTAGGCGGTCGACGCGATCGAACGGACCTTCTGCTGCAGCTCGATCGAGTACCCGGTTGACGCGTAAATGCCGTCCTCCATCACCGAATTCGCGCCGAAAACGGCCGTGTTCACGCGGATGTGCTCCAGCTGATCGATGGCGGTGGGCCCCCACATGTGGGTCCGGTTCGGCAGTAGCTCGCCGCCCACGAACACCAGGTTCAGGGAAGGCTTCTTCAAAATCTCGAGGCCCACCAGCAGATCGTGCGTCACCACGGTCACGCGGCGCGCGTCGAGGGCGCGAGCCACCTCAAGGCACGTCGACCCCGAATCGATGAACACGGACTGGCCGTCCAGGATGCGCTCCGCCATGGCCGGACCGATCGCACGCTTCTCCGCGCGGTTCGGGGAATCCTGCAGGAACTCCTCGGTGTCCTCGTCCTGGGGGATCGGGATCGCGCCACCGTGGGTGCGGCGCACGAGGCCGGCCTCGGCCAGGTGCTCCAGGTCCCTGCGGATGGTTGACACGTTCACGTCGAGAGCCTCTGCCAAGGAGGACACGGTCTCGAAGCCGGTTGCCTCAATCATGGAGACAATGGTGTCTTGCCGGGTCACGATGGTTCCTTCTGGTGGCTATGGTCTACGCGGGGTGCGACGAGGGGTACAGATGATGCCTGCAACAGTGCATCGTGATCGCCGCCCGCTTGACACTGTACCGAACTTTCGACGCGAATGTGCGCGATACCGCGCAACACGTGCATTTGCCTATATAGCCAGCCCACAGGGGCGTCTTTCGCTCAGTATTTGCGTATAACCGTGCGTAGAGGTGCGCGCGGAAGAGCAGTTATCGGCAAATCGGGACGCCTGACGTGCGCGAAAACGAGTTGCCACTGCGCGATACCGCGTGTAATGTAAGTGATTGCGACGCGGGTCACGCCATAATGCGTGCGCCATCGCAGGAGATGGCGAACCCGAAACGTCGGACAACTAGATCACGAGGAAGTGACGACATGAAGATCGGAAGACTGACGGCGGCATCGGTGTCCATTGCATCGATGCTCGCTCTGACTGCCTGCTCGACCGTCGGCGGGACGACAGGCGATAGCTCCTCATCAAACACCGGCTCGGCCGCGGGCGATTCCAGCAAGACGATGGTCACCGTCGTCAAGGTCAAGGGCATCGCATGGTTTGATCGCATGGACGTGGGCGTCAAGGAATGGGGCGCCGAGAATGGATACGACACGCGAACGGAGGGTGGAACCGACGTCGCGCCGGAAAAGCAGATCCAGATCATCCAGGATCTGATCGCTCAGAAGCCCGTCGCCATCACCGTCGTCCCCAACTCGCCCGAAGCCCTTTCCTCCGTCCTCGAACAGGCGCGCGCACAGGGCATCAAGGTCGTCTCCCACGAGGCGACCGGTATCAAGAACGTTGACGCGGATATCGAGGCATTCGACAACGCCTCCTACGGTATCGACATCATGAAGAACCTCGGGGAGTGCACGGGCGGCACCGGCAAGTACGTGCAGTTCGTCGGTGGTCTGACCGCCAAGACCCACATGGAATGGGTCGAGGCCGCCTACGACTACCAGCAGAAGAACTTCCCCAACATGGAGCGCGTCGAGACGCCCATCGAGTCGACCGACAACGAGACGGCCGCCTACGAAAAGGCCAAGGAAGTCCTCGGCAAGTACCCGGACATCAAGGCCTTCCAGGGCTCCGCCGGTAACGACGTGCCTGGCATCGCCCGCGCGATCGAAGAGGCCGGCCTGTCCGATCAGGTCTGCGTCATGGGCACTTCCATCCCCTCGGCATCCGCGAAGTACTTGGCCACCGGATCCATCGACAAGATCTTCTTCTGGGATCCCGCCCTCGCCGGCAAGGCCCAGCTGCAGATCGCGAAGATCCTCGCTGACGGCGGCACCATCACCGAAGGCACGGACCTTGGCATCGAGGGTTACAACAACCTCCACAAGCTCGACGGCTACGACAACGTCTGGGTCGGCAACGCTCAGATCGCCGCAGACGCCGAGCAGGCGAAGAAATACGACTTCTGATCACGCAGCCCCGGCCTCGTGACACATCGGCACGAGGCCGGGGCGGGCGTCCCACGACAGCGCAGTCGACAAGACACTCGAAGGAGAGCACATGCGCAGCAATGTGGATGAAGCACCGCGCCCCCACGGAGAAGGCGTCAGCGTGCAGCAGAACCCCTTTCTAGAGGTTCGGGATATCGTCAAAAACTTCGGCGGTGTTCGCGCCCTCGATGGCGTCAGCATGGCCGTCTGGCCGGGAGAAGTGCTGTGCCTGGCCGGCGAGAATGGCTGCGGAAAGTCCACTCTCATCAAAGTCATCTCCGGAGTGCACGCGCCCGACGCGGGACGCATCCTCATCGACGGCCACACCGTCTCCTCGCTGACGCCGCTGAGCGCCATGGACGCCGGCATCCAGGTCATCTACCAGGACTTCAGCCTGTTCTCGAACCTGACGGTCGCCGAGAACATCATGATGACCTCGTCGGTGACAGAAAAGAAGAAGTTCTTCAGCGCCACGAATGCGAAGCAGCAGGCCTCGCAGATCGTCGAGCGCCTCGGCGTCCCGCTCCCGCTCGACGCCGACGTCGAACAGCTCTCCGTCGCGGACAAGCAGCTCACCGCCATCTGCCGCGCCCTGGCCGGCAACGCGAAGCTCCTCATCATGGACGAGCCGACGACCGCCCTCACCCAGCGTGAGGTCGCGCGCCTGTTCATGGTCGTCGAAAAGCTGAGCGCGCAGGGCGTCGCCCTCATCTTCGTGTCGCACAAGCTCGACGAGGTCATGGCGATTTCGCAGCGCGTCACCATCATGCGCTCGGGACGCAACGTCATCGATTCGCCGGTCGAAGACCTCGACCGCGAGAAGATCACCCACTACATGACCGGCAAGGAACTCGACCAGAGCCGACGCGTCCCGCCCCTCGCCCAGGACGCCGAGGAGCGCCTGCGCGTCGAATCCCTCACCTCCCAGGGTGGGTTCGAGGACGTCAGCTTCTCCGTGAAGAAGGGCGAAATCCTCGGCATCACCGGGCTCCTCGGATCCGGACGTACCGAAATCGCCCAGGCCCTCTTCGGCCTCCTGCCCATCGACTCAGGTCGCGTCTACATCGACGGCGAACACGTCGAGGTGGGCTCCATTGGACAGGCCATCAAGGCCCACATCGGATACGTCCCCGAAGACCGACTCACCGAGGGCCTCTTCCTCGACAAGTCGATCGCCGACAACGTCATCGCCGCGTCCATCGACCACCACACCTCGAAACTCAACACGCTGCGCAAAGACAAGATCCGCCAAACCATCGCCCACTACTTCGAGTCCCTGCGCATCAAAGCCCCCGACGTCCTCGCCCCCGTGCGATCCCTGTCCGGCGGCAACGCCCAGCGCGTCGTCCTCGCGAAGTGGCTCGCGCGCAACCCCAAGGTCCTCATCCTGAACGGCCCCACGGTCGGCGTCGACGTTGGCTCCAAGGCCGAGATCCTCGACATCCTGCGCGAACAAGCGGAAGCCGGCATGGCCATCGTCATCATCTCCGACGACGCGCCGGAACTCGTCTCCTGCTGCCATCGAGTGCTCATCACCAAGGGCGGCCACATCGCCGCCGAACTGGCAGGCGATGACGTCGATGCTCGAACGATTAGAAAGATGGTTGTGTCATGAACATGAATACCGTCGCGCGGCGCGTCCTGCGCTGGATCTGGGGACCCAACCGTGAAGGAATCGTCCTATCCGTTCTGGTCCTCCTGACCATCATCATGTCCGCGATCAGCCCCGCGTTCTTCACGGTCTCGACGCTCTTCTCCCTCCTGCGTTCCTCCATCGTCCCGATGATCTACGCGCTGGGCGTCCTCCTCGTCATCATCTCCGGCGGCATCGACGTCTCCTTCGCGGCCATCGCCTCGTTCGCCTCCTACGCCACGATCGTGTTCCAGCTGAGCCGAGGAATCAACATCGGCCTCGTCGGATCATTCGCGATGGCTCTGGCCATCGGAGCGCTTCTCGGCCTGCTCAACGGCTACCTGATCTCCAGGTTCAAGCTCCCGACCCTCATCGTCACGCTCGGCACCCAGGGAATCTTCCAAGGCTTCCTCCTGGCGTACATCGGCTCGAAGTACATCGCCCAGCTGCCCGAGGGCATGGCGTCGGCCTCGACCGCGAACCTCGTCTCCGTCGAAACATCGACGGGCGTCGCGCTGCTGCACTCCATGATCATCCCGGCCATCATCCTCGCGATCGTCATCGCGCTGGTGCTCAGCCGGACCATGTTCGGGCGTGCAATCTACGCGATCGGCGGCGACACCGAATCCGCCCACCGAGCCGGCATCAACGTCAAACGCACCCAAATCTGGGTGTACGTCATCGCCGGAACCCTCGCCGCAACCGCCGGCATGGTCTACATGATCCTCGGCAGGTCCGCCAACCCCCAAGAACTCGTCGGCCACGAACTCGACATCATCGCCGCCGTCGTCCTCGGAGGCGCCTCGATCTTCGGCGGACGCGGGTCCGTGCGCGGAACAATCCTCGGTGTGCTGCTCGTCCAGCTCATCAACAACTCGCTGATCCTCATCGGCGTCCCCAGCGCCTGGCAGCGTGCCGCCGTCGGCCTGCTCCTCGTCGCCGGTGTCGGCATCCAAGCGCTCGCCGCAAAGCGCAGCGCGCGAACGATGCGCGCCAAGAGCGCCCAGGTCGACCACAGCAACGCCGTCCCCCAAGCCGTCGAAGGATGAGTCCCATGAACAACACACTCCGCGACACAAACTCCCGGATTGACCGATTCAGCGCCTCGATCCTCTCCCGGCTGCGCCGCGACCGGTCGATCGCCCGCATGGTCGTCATCCTCCTCGTGGCCATCGGAATCTTCTCGGTCCTCTCCCCGAGCGTGTTCCTGACAGGCCTGAACCTGCAGAACATGCTGCTCGCCGTCGCAGAAATCGGCATCCTCTCCATCGCCATGATGATCTCGATGGTCACCGGCGGCATCGACCTGTCGCTCGTCGCCATCGCGAACCTCTGCGCGATCACCGTGTCGACCCTGTACACCTCGAGCGCGCTGGGCGGAACCGAACAGTGGGGACCGGTCATCATCCTCATCGGGCTGGGCGTCGGACTCGTGTGTGGCCTCGTCAACGGCGTGCTCATCGCCTACGTCGGCGTCACCCCGATCCTCGCCACGCTCGGCACCATGCAGATCTTCAACGGCCTCGCCGTCGTGTGGACGGGCGGCAAAACCCTCTACGGATCCCCGGCAGCGCTGACGGCGTTCGGAAAGACCGCAGTTGCGGGAGTTCCCCTCCTCTTCATCGTCTTCGGACTCGTCGCCCTCCTCGTCGGATTCATCCTCAACCGTTCCCCGCTGGGACTGTCCCTCTCGCTCGAAGGATCCAACGGGACAGCCGCCCGATTCTCCGGAATTCGTTCCTCCCGGATCCTGATGAGCTCCTACCTGCTCACCGGATTCCTCGGCTCCCTCACGGGCATCGTGTTCATCGCACGAAACCCCACGGCCTCGGCGGACTACGGCGCCTCCTACGTGCTGCTCGTCATCGTCATCGCCGTCCTCGGCGGAACCAACCCGAATGGCGGTTTCGCCACCGTCGGCGGCGTATTCCTGGCGGCCCTCACCCTCCAGGTCGTCCAAAGCGGCTTCACCTCCATGCGCCTGTCCGCCTTCCAGTACGCAATCGCCCAGGGCGTCATCCTCATCGGCGTCCTCGTCCTCGACTGCGTCGACTGGAAAGACGTTCGAACACGCCTGACGTCAACGTTCAGGCGCCCACAACCAGCAGCCGCCCTCAATAGCGGCGCAACAGAAAGGAAATGATCATGAAGAAGATCATTAACAACCCCGACCAGTTCGTCGATGAGATGGTTGAGGGCATTCTCCTGGCGCACCCCGATCAGGTCCGCACCCCCGGAGACGACAGGCGTGTCCTCGTCCGCGCCGACAGCCCCGCACCCGGCCGGGTCGGCATCGTCACCGGCGGCGGCTCCGGTCACCTCCCCCTCTTCAAGGGCTACGTCGGCAAGGGGCTGTGCTCCGGCGTCGCCATCGGTAACGTGTTCTCCTCCCCGTCGGTCCAGCAGTGCGCCGACGCTGCCAAGGCCGTCGACGGGGGAGCGGGCGTGCTCTTCCTCTACGGCAACTACGGCGGCGACGTCTTCAACTTCGACCTGGCCGTCGACCTCCTCGAACTCGACGGCATTGAGACGCGCACCGTCCTCGGCTGCGACGACGTGGCCTCCCAGCCCAAGGAACGTGCGAAGGACCGCCGCGGCGTCGCCGGCATCTTCTTCGCCTACAAGGCCGCAGGCGCTGCCGCCGAGCGCGGCGACAGCCTCGACGAGGTAGCCGCCGTCGCCCAGAAGGTCGTCGACAACACGGCCACCATGGGTGTCGGCCTCTCCCCGACGATCCTGCCGACCACGGGAGCCGCCTCCTTCGACCTGCCCGAAGGGGAAATGGAAATCGGCATCGGCATCCACGGCGAACCCGGCATCCACCGCGGCCCCCTCGGAACCGCCGACGAGATCGCGGACCAGATCCTCGACTCCGTTATCCCCGACCTCGGCCTGTCTGAGGGTGATCGTGTCGCCGTCCTCGTCAACGGCCTCGGCGCCACGCCCCTCGAAGAGCTCTACCTGCTCTACCGCCGCACCCACCAGAGGCTCGCGGACATTGGAGTTGTCATCGAACGCCGCTACATCGGCGAATACGCGACGTCCCTCGAAATGGCCGGCGCCTCGATCTCGCTGCTCAAGGTCGACGACGAACTCCTCGAGCTCCTCGACGCCCCCGCACAGTCCCCGTTCTTCAGGGAGGCGTGACAAATGCGTTCACCCGAACTCATCCAGCGCATTCAGGACTCGATGACGCTCCTCATCGAATCATCGGACGAACTGCGTGACCTCGACCAGGTCCTCGGCGACGGCGACCTCGGCATCACGATCTCCGCTGGAGCCCGCGCGGTCATCGAAGCGCTCAAGGCCATGCCGACCGATCCCGAACCCGCCCCCTCCGACGTGGCGCGCGCCTGTGCGAAGGCCTTCGCGAACGCCAACCCGTCAACGATGGCGGCGCTGGTCGCCGGCGGCCTCCTCGCCGGATCGAAGGTGTGGGTCGGCTGCGAGGACATCACGGCCGTCGAGGCCGAGGCCTTCATCCGCGCCGCGGCAACCTCCATCTCGCACCGCGGCAAGAGCCAGGTGGGCGACAAGACCATCCTCGACGCAATGATTCCCGCCGTCGATTCTCTCGCCCGGAGCATCGAGGCCAACCCCGCGGTCGCTTCGGACAGCGCGCTCGCGGCGGCGGCCCTCGATAGTGCCATCGTCGACGCCGGCGAGGCCGTGGTCGCCACGCGTGACCTCCAGTCCCAGCGTGGCCGCGCCTCCTGGCTGCAGGACCGGTCGATCGGTCTCCAGGACCCTGGTGCCACCGCGTTCCTGCGGGCCCTCGAGGCCTGGCGTGACGCATCCACCGGCGAGCGCGGCCCCCGCGCTGCGGTCGTCGAGGATCTCTGAGGCTGCAGCTTAGCAGTTCGGTGAGGGGGTGGGGTTCCCGGTTGGGAACCCCACCCCCATGCCTATGGATCTGGCCCAGGCCTCGTCCTACCAGTTACCCAGGCCCAGGCCTCGTCCTACCAGTTACTCAGGCCCAGGTAGTAGAACGGGTGGGTGAGCACCGCGACGATGCGGTCGCGGTATTCAAGCGGCAGCATCGGGAAGATAGCGATGCCGACCAGGATCGCGACGATTAGCGTCACGAGGATGCGTTTCTTGGATTTCATGGCATCTCCTTACTGTCTGACTGCCCTGACGCTATCAGGGCCACCGCGGAGGTAGCAAGCATGAGCGCATGAGGGAACCCCGGCCTCGTCCCTGAGAAGAGAAGCGAAGCCGGGGTCATCGAAGCCTCAATTGCGACAGCTAGCGGCCCGACGCGAGCGCCGCCCGGGCGACCTCCTCGAAGGTGAGCGGGTCGCGGCCCGTCACGTCGCGCACGGTCGTGGAGACGACGTCCATCTCGCCGCGCGCGATCGACGTGTAGGTCGACACCCACGAGTCGTACTCCCACTGGGCGGCAGGCCACTTCTTGCGCGACTCGTACGCCTCCTCGACGGTTTCGCGCACGTAGGTGACGGGCCGACCCTGAACGCGGGTGAGAATTGCGGAGATCTCGTCGAGGGTCAGGGCCTCGGGGCCCGTCACGTCGAGAGTCTGATTCTCGTAGCGCGCCGGATCCGCTAAGACCCCGGCCGCCGCGCGCCCCGCGTCCTCGCGCGCGACCACGCCGACTCGCCCATCGCCCGCAGGCCCGAGGATGCGGCCCTCCTCGTCCGGCAGCGCCACGAAAAAGTCCGCATAGAAGTTGTCGCGCAGGAACGTGTACGTCATGCCCGACGCCTTGATGTGCTCCTCCGTGTGGAAGTGCGTGCGCGCCAACGTAAACGTCGCGTCCGGCGCCGCGTTCATAAACGACAGGTACACGATGTGGCGCACCCCGGAGGCCGCGGCTGCGTTGACGAAGGCGATGTGCTTGTCTAGGCGGTCCTCGCTCTCGGGCGCGGACACCATGAAGAGGACGTCAACGCCTTCCAGCGCGACGCGCGTCGTAAGGGTGTCCTCGTAGGAGCACTTCACCGCGATAGCTCCGGGCAGCTCGGGTGCGCGCGACGGTGTGTTCGCGAGGAGTCGCAGGGGCAGGCCGCGCTCGGCGAGCAGTCGGGCGGTGGTACCTCCGACGTTCCCGGACGCGCCGGTGATCGCCAGGGACGGGAGGGACGAGGCCTGGGCCGGCTCATTCGTGCGGGTGCGGGGTGCGTGGGCGTCAGTCATGTGGCCAGTGTGCCACCGGCGTTGTGGCGTGTGCGCACGCCACGCAAGGTTTGGGCTGTGGGCGTAGCGTCCGGCGGGGTGATTCATAGGTCAGACCGTGACAAAATTCGCCCTGCTGGCGAAAAAGCGCTGATTTTGGGGTGTTTTGAGCGTGCTGGGAGAATTTTTTCCCGCTTGAGTGGCCTGACTGTGGTGTGGTGGGCCTGGCTGCGGTGCCAGTGAGTGGTGGCGCGGGGCTCGTCACTAGAAAACTCGCATGCAATTCGATTGGGTGAAGTTTCAACAAAGCCCAGAAACGTTGTAATTCCTACGATCAGAATTCAAAGTTTGAAAGAGTTGCGAGGGAATTGCATGCGAAATTGGGTGTGGGCGCAGGAATGAAGTGCGCGAGGGCTGGGCGCGGTGCCCGTGGGTGGTGGCGGGGCCTGGCCGGACAACGAGACGACGCGCCGAGCGCAGCTCGCGGCGCGGGCGGCTCGCGGGCGGGCCGCCGCCCACGGCGCAGCACGGCCCAACGAAAACAGCCCATGCAAACACCAGCATTCACAGCTTCACAGCAACACTCCCAAAAGTCATATGAGAAATATGAGAGCTTCATAGGTTCTTCATAGGGTCGCGTGGGGAAATAGGGGCATCGACAAAAGGAGACCCCCATGACCGCCCTGATTCTGATCGCCATTGACCTGGTTGCTATGGCCGCCCTCGTGTTCGGCCTCTACTTCCCACGGCACCGCCGCGCCGACCTGGTCGCAGCCTTTCTCGGTGTGAATGTCGGCGTCCTCGCCGTCACGATCATCCTCGCGAACTCGACCGTGAGCGCTGGCCTTGGCCTCGGCCTCTTCGGTGTTCTGTCGATCATCCGACTGCGTTCGGATCAGATCTCGCAGACGGAGATCGCCTACTACTTCGCGTCGCTGGCCCTTGGCCTCCTCACGGGCATGTCTTCGGCGGTGACCCCGCTGCTGGGCGGCCTCATCGCGCTGATCCTCGTGGCCCTGGCCTTCGGTGACTCGAAGCTGGTCTTCGGTCGCTACACCTCGCAGACCGTCCAGCTGGACCGCGCGATCGCCGATCCCGCCGAGCTGAAGGCCGCCCTCGAGCAGCGCCTCGGCGCGTCCGTCGCCTCGGTCAGCGTCGTCAAGCTCGACCTCGTGAACGACCTGACACTCGTGGACGTCCGCTCGAAGGTCGCCTGACACGCCGACCCGCCAGCCCACCAGCCGCCACCACCGCCACCCCGCAGACCGCCACAACGAAGGACACGACTCATGAACGCCACCCTGAATGCGATTCTCGCCGACCTCGAATGGATCGGCCTTGATGAACTGAATAAGCGCGCGGCGATGCTGACCCGAGTGGACCGCAAGTACGCGCTGGACGCGGCCACGGCCTCGGCGATTTTGAGCCGCCTCCCCGAAGACACGAGGGTCCTGCAGATCGGCGGCCAGGTGTCCCAGGGCTACGCGTCCACCTACTACGACACCCCCGACATGGATTCGTACCTGCTGACCGCGCTCAAGCGCCGCCGCCGCTTCAAGGTCCGCACCCGCTCCTACCTCTCGTCGGGCGCGTCCTTCCTGGAGGTCAAGACCCGCGGCCCGCGCGGCGTGACGGTCAAGAAGCGTATGCCGATCTCTTGGGACGAGGCCGGGGCTCCTCTCGCGGGTGAGCGCCGCGCGTGGGTGGCCGGGAAGGTTGAGAAGACGGGGTACGGCCACCTGGTGCCCGCCCTCGAGCCGGTCCTGGCCGGATCGTACGAGCGCAACACCCTGCTCCTGCCCGGTGGGCAGGGACGCGCGACGGTGGACACGAAGCTGACGTGGCGCTCGCTGCGCACGGACGGCACCGAGGTCGCTCGCCCCGACCTGGTCATCATCGAAACGAAGTCGGGCGCGACCCCATCGGTGGTCGACCACCTGCTGTGGGAGGGCGGCGTGCGCCCCGTGAAGATCTCCAAGTACGGGACCGCGATGGCCGCCATGCACGACCTGCCGGCGAACAAGTGGAATCGCACGCTGCGCCGCTACTTCCCTGAATACGTCGAGGTCCCCGAACTCACGCACTCCACGCCCCTCACGATGGCGGCCTGACAGACCTAACACCGGCCCTCGTGGTTTCGAACGCACGCGAAACGAAAGCGCTGAGCATAAGAAACACAAGCTTTAACTGCACGAAAGAGACAGACACATGAAGGCCCTTCAGAAATTTTGGACCCCCGCCCGGACGATCGGCGCGATCGCCCTCGTCGGAACCCTCGCGCTGGGCGCATGCGGCGCCTCGGGCGGGACCTCCTCCGGTACCGGCTCCAGCGCGACGAGCGCGACCGCTGCCGTCGCAGCCGCCGGAACCAACGGCGACACGACCGCGCCGCCCACCGCGGCCGACGCCCTGGCCTCGAACGCGAAGGCCTCCTACGTGAAGGACAGCGACTGGAAGGCCTCGGACGCCGTCGACGTGACGCTGAGCGGCACGACCGCGACCTCCTCGTCCGACGCCGTGAGCGTGAGCGACGGCGTACTGACCATCTCCAAGGCCGGCGTCTACAAGCTCAGCGGCTCCTTCACCGGCAAGGTCGTCGTGGCCGCAGGGACCGAGGACCAGGTCGTCCTGATTCTCGACAACGCGACCATCACCTCGTCCACGGGTACCGCGATCGAGGCGACCAGCGGTGACGACCTCGTCCTGTCCCTCGAGGGTACCTCGACGATCACCGACGGCACCTACACGGGGACCGAGGACGCCAACGCCGCGATCTACGCCGACATGGACCTGACGATCACTGGCTCGGGCACGCTCAACGTGACCTCCGGCGCGTCGGACGCGATCACCTCGAAGGACGACCTGTACGTCCTGAGCGGCACGATCAACGCGACCGCCTCGGATGATGGCCTGCGCGGCAAGGATTCCCTGACTGTTGCTGGCGGCACCGTCACCGTGACCTCCGGCGGCGACGCCCTCAAGTCCGACCAGGACAACGACGACACCAAGGGCTACGTCAACATCGCGGACGGCACCGTCACCCTGACCTCGGGCGGTGACGGCATCGACGCGTACACCGACGCGATCGTCACCGGCGGCACCCTGTCGATCACCTCGGGCGGCGGCGCCTCGACCGGCAAGCCCTCCTCGGGCTCGGCCAAGGGTATCAAGGCTCAGACCTACATCATCGTCGACGGCGGCACGACCACCATCGACGCCGGGGATGACGCCATTCACTCGGGCGGCGCGCTGCGCTTGAGCTCCGGCACGATCACCGCCGCTTCCGGCGACGATGGCGTGCACACCGAGGTCGCGGCCGTCCTGGACGGCGCGACCGTGACCGTCACGCAGTCGAACGAGGCCCTCGAGGGTGGCCTCATCACGATCTCCGACGGCACCGTCGACCTGACCTCGAGCGATGATGGCATCAACGCCTCGGGTTCGATCACTGTCGAGGCCGGCCTGGCCGCAGTTGCCGAGTCCAGCTCGGACTCCGCGACCACCACCGACACGGCCACCACCGACACCACCACGACCACCCAGCAGATGGGACCCGGTGGCATGGCTGACGGTGGCGGCTCGATGGAGGACACCGGCGAGCAGCTCACCATCACCGGCGGCACCGTGACCGTCAACGCGAACGGCGACGGCCTCGACTCCAACGGTTCGCTGACCATCAGCGGCGGCACGACGACCGTCTACGGCCCGGCGTCCGGCGCGAACGGCGCGCTGGACAGCAACGGTGCCATGAGCATCACGGGCGGCACGGTCATCGCCTTCGCGACCAACGAGATGGTGGAGACGCCGACCACGACCGACGGTCAGGGCTGGATTTCGGCCGCTGCGACCGGCTCTGCCGGATCCACGGTGACGATCACCGACTCCTCCGGTTCGGTTCTGGGCACCTACACCTCGCTCAAGGCCTTCGGTAACGTCATCTACTCGACCTCCGGCATGACCAACGGCTCCACCTACACGGTGAGCGTCGACGGCACTGCCACCGAAGCGACCGCCGGCCAGGGCGGCATGGGGATGGGCCCCGGCGGCCAGGGCGGACAGCCCCCGGCCGGAGGCCCGGAGCAGGGTGGCCAGCCCCCGGCGGGCGGTCCGGGTCAGGGCGGTCAGCCCCCGGCCGCGCCCCAGGGCTGAGGCCTCCCACATAGTGCGCCCCGCGTGATTGTCGACACGCGGGGCGCACGCATGCCTCCACCGAGTCTTTTTCGCCGAGGCCCCAGCCGGGATCTCACGCCCGCACCCTCGCTCACCACCCCCGGGAACAGCGCAACTAAACTGGACCCAGAGGACGAGGCCCCGGCCTCGTCAATAAGAACGAAAGGACCCCTCATGCTCCCCTCCGAGAAGCTTGCCGAGCTCGGCCTCGAACTGCCCGCCGTCGCCACGCCCGTCGCCGCGTACGTGCCCGCCGTCATCGACCGTGGCGTCGTGCGCACCTCCGGCCAGATCCCCGTCGTGAACGGCGAGCCCGTGTGCATCGGCGCAGTCGGCGAGGACGGCGCGGACCCCGAGGACGCCAAGGACGCGGCGCGTGTGTGCGCCCTCAACGCCCTGGCCGCGGCTGCCTCCGTCGCGGGCGGCATCGACAACCTCGCGGGCGTCGTGAAGGTCGTGGGCTTCGTGTCCTCGCGCCCCGACTTCTACGGCCAGGCCGGCGTCATCAACGGTGCCTCCGAGCTGTTCGGCGAGATCTTCGGCAGCCAGCACGCGCGCAGCGCCGTCGGCGTCGCCGCGCTGCCCCTCAACGTGAGCGTCGAGGTCGAGGCCGAGTTCCTCATTAAGTGAACGCGCGGGCGTGGCTGAGGCATGCCTACACTGGGTAAGGTTCGCTGAAATGGCCCGTCGGGCCGAAGGATAAGGAAAAGACATGACTGACCGTCAGATGTTCAAGCTGGTCGACGCCAACACCGTCCCGTCCACGGACGGCGGCTGCGGTTGCGGCTGCGGTGGCGAAGGTAAGAAGGAGCGCGCCGAGCAGGCCCCCGCTGCGCAGGCCCCCGAGCAGGGTGGCTGCGGTTGCGGCGGCCACGGCCATGCCGCTGAGGCTCCCGAGGCTCCCGCCGAGCAGGC
>FLSB01000013.1_pt2 | contig 23414 bp, 19 predicted proteins | sample 1550551 | NCBI WGS metagenome assembly FLSB01 (sample SAMEA4031774, study PRJEB14383) | metagenome | biome: human; feature: oral; material: saliva | place: Philippines | collected 2014 | reverse complement strand
GAAGACAACCTCGTGTTTACGCTCGAAAGCACGGTACAACAGAAAGTAAACCTGAAGGCTTACAGCTGGGACGCCGAACTATTGAAGAATATTGAGGTAAAGCACGACACCACCATACAAAGCACAAAGCCCATTGTGGTGCAGGGAGGTATCAAGGTTAATGAAGGCGCAACGCTTACAATAGGCGCTGGAACAACCCTTTACTTTGCAAATAAAGCAGGTATTGACGTGCACGGACAGCTGAAAATAGCAGGAACAGCCGACAAGATTGTTACGCTTCGGGGCGACCGTTTGGACTATATGTTCGACTATTTGCCGTACGACCGTGTGAGCGGACAGTGGCAAGGCATTCACTTCAATACGTCGAGTTACGATAACGAGATTAACTTTGCCGATATTCATTCCACTTACAACGGCATTGTGTGTGATTCGTCGGACGTTAATCGCACTACTCTTTCGCTTCATCGAAGCACCATTCACAACTGTCAGGGCTATGGATTGCTAGCCACTAATTGCAAAATAGATATCAGCAATTGTCAAATAACAAACGCACTGAAAGACTGTGCTGCTTTCTTTGGCGGCAACGTTACGTTGAGCCATTGCACCATAGCACAGTTCTATCCGTTTGATGGTAACCGTGGTGCAGCCTTACGCTTTGGAAATAGCAACGATGGAAAGCAATATGCGCTACAACAATTCAATGTTTTTAATACGCTTATCACTGGTTATGCTGAAGATGTTATAATGGGAGCGTTTACTGACGAGGCTGCTCAAAACTTCAAATTCGACCATAGCATATTGCGCACCGTAAAGCCAAAAGAGCCTGATGCCACTAAGTATGTAGACGTTATATGGGAAGAAGCTACAGACACTGTACAATCGGGCGAGAAACATTTCCGAAAGATAGACGGCGACAAGCAGGCTTACGACTTTCATCTCTCAGAGAAATCGAAAGCTCGCGATATGGGAATAGTACTCCCTAACGGCATTAGCGCAACCGACCACGATGGTTTTGCACGCGATAACAAGCCCGATATAGGTTGCTACGAATACAGACCAGAATAAGAGAAGAACAAGAAACTGTTTATGGAACAAATAGAAATAAACATAAAAATAGGTGTTTGCCAACTTGAAGAACTATCTGACAACGAACAAGCGCTTATAAAAACAGCTATTGAAGCCACCAAAAATAGCTATGCGCCTTATAGCCACTTCAGCGTAGGAGCAGCATTGCTATTGGAGAATGGCGATATGGTGATGGGAGCAAACCAAGAGAACGCAGCCTATCCATCGGGACTCTGTGCAGAGCGGTCGGCTATATTTGCAGCGCAAAGCACACGCCCAGACCAACCCATAAAGGCATTGGCTATAGCCGCACGCAATGGTAATGGACTAATGAAGCTGCCCATTGTGCCGTGCGGAGCGTGCCGACAAGTTGTATTGGAAATTGAAGACCGCTATAAAAAGCCAGTTCGTATCTTACTTTATGGCACAGATGGCATTTACATTATTAACACTATAAAAGACTTGTTGCCGCTACAGTTTATTGGTGAATCAATGAAATAAATAAACAATATACAGCATTAGGCATAGCTATTGCAGACATTTTGCTACCCAACAACGGCACCACTACAATGCAGAATCCCCTTTAGCATATTTGTTGCTATCATTTTATAAATCTCAATATATAAGTTTGTTTTATGGAAAAATTACCCAAAGACCCTGCAATGCTTGTAAGCGCAGTAAACATGCTCTTACGCGACGAAGAGTTTGATACTCTTTCATCGCTCTGCAATAACTTTAACGAAGATTGTACCGAACTGAAACAACGGCTGCTTGAAGCTGGATTCGAATATAGCGAAACCCAAAAACAGTTCCGTCCCATTGGCTTCGATAAATAATTATTGCAACAATAAACCTATAATATGTAACTAATGAACAGCGATGTGCCTAATTGCAGACACATCGCTGTTTTTATTTCAACCAACCGCAATAAACAAAACGGCATTCGCAACACCCACCTAATACACAAGAATACAAACATATACACACCATTTAACACGCATATATACTACCTAAAAACCACATTCATGGTGCATAGAAACGCATTATGCCCGCATAAGAAAGAGACGATTTAAACTATAATACAATCATATTCTTACTCGCATTATATAATGGTATATCTATACTAGCATAGTTTTATTTACGTGTAAGTAAAACTTTATTTACGTGTAAGTAAAACTCTACTTACGTGTAAATAAAACTCTACTCACGTGTAAATAAAACCATTTGAGACTGAAGAGAACAATACGATAGCATAAAGAAAATGTTACGAGACGCAACTAACAATGTTATGCAAGCATAATTGCGCATTGCGTTTTAACCCAAACAAACTATTAGCAGTATGGCATATTTTAAATTTTTGTTGAGCAGATAGCTTTTCTTTATACTGAAAGCATAGCAGATTAGAACAAGTTTGAAAGGCAAGTAAAATAGCCGACAAGAAAACGAAAAATAGCAAGAAATATGGAAAGAATGGTGTAAACAAAAATATGATAATATTATAGTTTAATAACCAATAAAGGTTAAATGCCGCTTTAAGTTCGAATAAATGAACAATTATATTGACGAAACAGCAACTTTTACATATAAAAAAGAAACTATTATGAATAATAAGACAACAGCCTGTTAGCACAAAAGCAATATCTTTGCATTCATAAAATCTACTATTCTTATTTGAGTTTAGGAAGATTTGGAAGCAATTTAAACGAAGATATAATGTAAAGAGGTTGCAAACACCTTGACACACTATAGAGAAACAAATTATAGAACCGTCCGATTAAGGGCACAAAGCCACACAACGAAAGTAACAGTAGGCTGAATATACCTTATTATATAGATAATTGAAACTATCGTATAGATTAATTGGAACTGTAATATAGATTGATTGGAACTCTAATATAGACGAGGAAAGAAAAATATAACTTACTATTATAGCACATCATGAAGAAAATTAGATTTATGCTTTTTGCATTGCTTGCAATGTTATATGCAACTAATGCAAGCGCCCTAATTGTGGGCAACAAGATTACAAGAGATGGCATTACGTACGAGGTTACGTTTATGGACGTAGCACACGATGGACATGCCGCTAGGTACGAAGCGAAATTTGTTTCGTCTAACTTATCGGGAGCACTCATCATTCCATCTACCGTAATGGACGAAAACAACCAGTACACGTTCAATGTAACTGCTATTGATGCCAACAGTACGGTGCCCAATGCCACATCTGTTTCAATACCTAACAGTGTAACTACTATTAATGCAAACGCATTTAAAGGAAACAACATTACAAGTATCACCATTCCATCTACCGTAACAGACATTAAAGACGGTGCATTTTCGCAAATGAAAGGCTTAACATCTATAAATGTAGAAAGCGGAAGTACAAAGTATTCGGCAACAGATGGCGTGCTTTACGAGAATAGAAGCGAAGGAAAGTTTTTAATTAGCTATCCTGTTGCAAAACAAGGAACAGCTTACGGTGTAGGCGGAGAAGAGTTTACAGTACCCGAAGGTGTTGTTGGCATTGCAACAAATGGCTTCCAATGTGCAGCAACACTTACGCGCATAAATCTCCCAACAACGCTAACTCAGCTTCCTACCACCAACGAGGCTAATGGGTTTACCAGTGCAACCAATCTAAAAGAAATAAAAGTAGCCAGTGGTAACACAGCTTTTAAAGATATTGATGGTGTTGTTGTAACAAGCGATGGCAAGAAACTTATTGCTTATCCTAACAATAAAGGCGGTATTGTAGACGCTAACTACGATGCGCCAACATCTATAGACCCTACACATGCAAAGGCTAAAGGAAACTATTACGAAATTCCTGCTGGTGTAGAAACAATAGCAAAGGGTGCATTTGCACAAGTTCAAACCATTACAGCCGTAAAACTTAAAGATGTAAAGAACATTGAAGAAGGTGCATTTTATTCTGTACGCAATCTAAGAAATGTAGAAATATCTGCTTCAGTACAAGAGATTGCTGACGGTGCTATTAGCGGAACACCCGACCTTTTAGGTTTAAAAGTAGATGCAGGAAATCCTTATTACACAGCTGATGCAGAAGGCGTAGTGTACACAAAAGACTTTAGCGAATTGGTTCTTTACCCATCTGGTAGAACAGGAGAATACACAACACACCCTAATACAAAGAAAATTCGCAATCGTGCATTCTATTATGCGCAGAAATTAACTAAGATAACATTCAACTCTGGTTTAGAAGAAATAGGAAACGACGTATTTCAGGGTGCGGCTTCTTTAAAAGAAATAGAATATGCGCCTACGGCTACACTTAAAAAGATTGGAACATTTGCTTTCTATGGAACAGGATTAGAGAAACTCACAATTCCAGCTTCTGTAGAAGAAATTGGTTGGAGTGCTTTTAGTCCAACTAAGCTAAAGAGCGTAGAGGTAGAAGCTAACTCTAATTTAAAGACCATTGGACGCGATGCGTTTGCTAATAACCCAAACTTAGAAGAGTTTAAATTCTTAGGCGAAACAAAGCTGGAGACCATAGAGACAGGTGCATTTAAAGGCAATACAAAGTTAAAGGAGTTTACCATACCAAAGACAATAAAGACTATACAGCGTGGTGCGTTCGATGGTAATTCGTCAATGGAGAAGGTTACTTTTGAAGAACCTTCAGTTATTGAAACTATTGGCGAAGGAGCTTTCCAAGGAGCAAGTGCTTTGAAAAGAATAGAACTTCCTGTTTCTGTAACTACTATTGAGAAAGATGCATTTAACACTTGCAAGAGCTTAACAGAGATTGTTATTCCAAAGAATGTTAGCAGTATAGACCCAACAGGCTTCCAGGAATGTGCAAAGCTAGAGAAGTTTACAGTAGACAAGAACAATGCTACTTATTCTAGCGTTGATGGATTCTTACTTAGCAAAGATAAGAAAGTGTTGAAAGCATTCCCACCTGCAAAGGCTAATACCTATTACACCTTGCTACCTCCAACACTTGAAGAAATTGGTACGCAAGCTTTCTACTACGTACAAGAGTTAGAGAATATTACCATACCAGAGAATGTTAAGAAGATAGATAAGTTTGCTTTCGACCGTACTGCAAAGTTAAACACCATTGCATTCTTAGGAAAAACTCCTATCACTGACATCGACCCATCGGCATTCAATCCTGCCAATGTTAATACACACGACATTCAAATAAGCATTCGTAAAGAAGCACAAGCAGCCTTTGCCGCCGATCACTTCTGGGACAAATTTAAGCAAGTGGGCATTTCGTTCTTTAAAGAGACAAACGGACAGGGCTATGGCTCTACTGAATTCTTCCCATTATCTAATAAAGCTGTTATGGTGGTTGATGTGAAAGCAGATGTGTACACCTACGTTGTGCCAAATACAGTGGAGAATGCAGACGACCATGACAAGATGTACGAAGTGCGTCTTTGGGGCGACTATGCAATGAAACAGAACACAACAAACATAAAGGAGATTGTTTTTAGAAATACGCTCGACTATGTAGGGCTTGATGCTTTCAAAAAAGCAGACGGCACATCTACTGTAGAAAGCATATTCTTTACAAGCCTCGACCCTACAAAGGATATGAGTTCTACCAAGTGGGAATATGGAAACACTTATAGTGAATTTAACCCTAACTTGAAGATTTATGTAAAGAAGACTGCTCTTATACACTATAAAGACGAAGATCACGAGCACGCTGGTTGGGAGCGTTACGCTTCACAAATAAGCTATAAAATACCTTATATAGGTGCTGCCGGTGCGCCTGCAATAGCTAAAAAGTATGGTACGTTCGCATGCGAATTCGATGCAGACTTTGGTATCTATAATGCAGAAAATGGCTCTGGCAAAGTAGCTGCTTTTATAGCACCAGTGCGCATTGATGCTGGTGGTGGCGATTATGGTAATGCTACCTACCATGTGAAAATGACAAGTGTAGACGAAAACGGTGGTGTAAGTGGAAACTATAGCTATATACCTGCCGAAACTGGTACTCTTCTGAAAGTTATGGATGCTGAAGCTCTACCAACCGATTTCTACTATGCCATTGGTGAAGAAGATGCAACACCACATACCATTACTAATAATATGATGTACGGAGTTACCGTTCGCGATAAGGCTATTGCAGTGGGTGCAGACCCAATATATGTTATAGCTGCCAACCAGGGCATCTTTATGAAGGTAACAAGTGCACTGAATATGCCTGTACATAAAGCATACGCTAAAATTAGCGGCGTACCAGCAGGTGCAAAAGTTGCTTTCGTGTTCGATGATAATAACGAAACAACTGGTATTACAACTGTTAATAACACTGCAAACAGAACAACAGGACAGAATGTTTACTACAATTTAAACGGTCAGCGCATAGCAAAACCGCAACACGGAGTATACATTGAAAACGGCAAAAAAGTTATTGTTAAGTAAGAAAGGAAATATTATGACACACAAAGAGTATACAACACCGTTAACTAATATAAACATTCTCGCTATAGAGAACCTTATGATAACAGCCAGTCCTGGTGTAGGAGGAGACTTTCCTTCAAGCGGTACCATTGGAGCGAAGCCTACAACTTTCGACTACAACGAAGATGAGGGAGATGATGATGACGACCCATATTGCACTAATTGGAGCAAATAGGGAGGCACCAAATAACAAAACGCATAGAAGTCTATAAAGAGTTTAAATGTTCTAACCAAAATCATTAGCTGAATATAGGCATAAACTATGCACCATAGAAGCTCGCAAGCTATAAAAAAAATGCTTGCGAGCTTTTTTGTATTATTGCACAAACAAATGTGTAAAAACACCACCAATAGCTTACAACATTATAACTACATTCGTATTGCCTCATTCAATATTTTGAATTATAACACTAAAGCAAACTATCTTTGCAACATACAGGAACACCGAACAACATATCTCTTTTTAGATGCTTATAACAACACTTACATTAAAATATTACAGAATGGAGAAGAACATATTCATCATCTTAATAAACACCTTTTACGTATTATAATATAACCCAATAACGGCTGTAACTTGTTATGATATCTAATTTGCAAATAATAGACATCTAAAACGAAACTGACAGATATCTAAAACGAAACTGACAGATATCTGAAACGAAACTGACAGATATCTGAGACGAAACTGACAGATATCTGAAACGAAAGCAACACAAACATCTGAATATTCCATTTAGTTTGTGTGTAAATTGTAGATATTACTTATAAGCTATCCGCCAATATTCTACAATGCCCATTTTTCTTAAATTTCTCCATATATTTATATTATATTCACAACAAAAATTGTAATTTTACACCCAAAATAAAAACCAATGATATAAAATCCTAAGCAAAATGGAACAAAACGAACAGAACGAAACGGCTAAAAAGCCAAAGCAGAAATTGCCCAACGGTATAATTTGTCTGCTAATCATTATTGCCTTATTCGGTAGCATAGGCTGGGTAATGGGCGTTGCCCCAATGCTTAACACCATAATGCACACAGCACACGACTTGCTATTGAACACTTGTTTCTACCTAATGGCAATCTGTGTACTTACAGGCGCCTTAGGCAAACTCCTTGTAGAATTTGGCGTAGTAGACCTTATAGAAAAAATTCTACGCCCATTAATGCGCCCGTTATTTCACCTTCCAGGTGTAGCATCGCTCGGAGCCATATTAACATTCCTTTCAGACAACCCTGCAATTATAACATTAGCACAAGACAAACACTTTAGTAAATACTTTAAAAAGTACCAATACATATCGCTCACAAACTTTGGAACCGCATTCGGTATGGGACTTATTGTTATTGTATTTATGCTGGGACAAGGCTATTTTGCAGAACCACTAATAGGCTTTGTTGGTGCTTGTGTAGGGTGCATTGTTTCAACACGGTGTATGCAGCACTTTGTAATAAAGGCATATCCACAGTATCTCACCGAAAACGCACTCGATGCAGAAACATTCGAAAAACAAGTAGAACGCCCACTACACGAAGAAGAGAAATCTGTATTTCTACGCACACTTAATTCGCTGCTCGATGGAGGTAAAACAGGTGTATATGTAGGCGTAGCCATTATTCCTGGAGTACTTATTATATCTACCCTCGTAATGATTCTCACATTCGGTCCAAGTAAAAGCGGTGAATTTACAGGTGCTGCCTACGAAGGCATAGCTGTATTACCCAAAGCAGCCAACTATTTAAATTGGCTATTAGAACCTTTATTTGGTTTTACCGACCCACACCAAGTAGCCTTTCCCATTACAGCACTCGGAGCAGTAGGAGCAGCATTAAGTCTTGTTCCAAACTTTCTTTCGCACGGTTGGATAGACGGAAACGCTATTGCAGTATTTACAGGCATGGGTATGTGTTGGAGTGGTTTTCTTAGCACACACACAGCTATGCTCGACACAATAGGCTATCGCGAACTAACCTCAAAAGCCATTCTTTCTCACACCATAGGAGGTTTTGCAGCAGCATTAGTAGCACATTGGGGCTATTTGCTATACACTATGCTCTTGTAAATGTAAATGCCATAAGCAAAACAATAAAAAGATAGCTGATAAGTGTTAATATTTTGTGTATTCTAAGTTTTTTATTATCTTTGCAATCTATAAAAATAGGTATTAAAGGAATAAAAATGATTATGGGAAAAAAAGCACTTTTGATGATTCTCGATGGCTGGGGTCTCGGGAAACATGGTAAAGGAGATGTTATTTACAATACACCAACACCTTATTTAGATTATTTAAATGCAGTCTCATCGCACTCACAGCTACAAGCATCAGGCGAAAATGTAGGTTTACCAGACGGTCAAATGGGCAATTCGGAAGTTGGTCACCTTAATATTGGTGCTGGACGAGTTGTATATCAAGACTTGGTAAAGATTAATAAAGCTTGCGAAAATGGCGATATATTGAAGAACAAAGAAATAATTAGCGCTTACAGCTACGCACAGAAAACAGGCAAGAAGTTGCATCTTATGGGCTTAACTTCTACGGGTGGCGTACATTCTTCGCTAAACCATCTGCACAAATTAATAGAAATAGGCAAAGAATATGGCTTAAAAGAAGTTTATGTACATTGCTTTATGGACGGTCGTGATACCGATCCTAAGAGTGGCGCAGGCTTTATTGCCGATATTCAGAAAACTTGCGATGCCAATGGAGCACACATAGCATCTATCGTTGGTAGGTTCTATGCAATGGATCGCGATAAACGTTGGGAGCGAGTAAAAGAGGCTTACGATCTGCTGGTTGAGGCTAAAGGAAAACAAGCCACCAATATGGTAAAGGCAGTAGAAGAGAGTTATGCCGACGGAGTTACCGACGAGTTTATTAAACCCATTAACAATGCTAACGTAAATGGAACAATAGGCGAAGGCGATGTAGTTATCTTCTTCAACTATCGTAACGACCGTGCAAAAGAACTTACTTACGTTCTTACACAACAAGATATGCCAGAGCAAGGTATGCACACCATAAAGGATTTGCAATACTATTGTATGACTCCATACGATGCTAGTTTTAAGGGTGTACACATTCTGTTTCCAAAAGAGAATGTAACTATGACGCTTGGCGAATACCTAAGTAAATTAGGTAAAAAGCAATTGCACACAGCTGAGACTGAGAAATATGCACACGTAACTTTCTTCTTTAATGGTGGTAGAGAAGAACCTTACGAAGGCGAAGATCGTATACTAGTGGCATCGCCAAAAGTTGCAACTTACGACCTGAAACCAGAGATGAGTGCTTTCGAAGTAAAGGATAAGTTAGTTGCAGCAATCAATACTGCAGAGTACGATTTTATTGTTGTAAACTTCGCTAACGGTGATATGGTTGGTCATACTGGTGTGATGAATGCCATTGCAAAGGCTGTTTACGCAGTAGATACATGTGTAAAAGAGGTTATTGAGGCTGCTAAAGCTAACGATTATGAAGCAATTATTATTGCCGATCATGGTAATGCAGACAATGCGTTAAACGAAGATGGTACGCCAAACACAGCACACTCGCTAAACCCAGTACCATTTATCTACGTTACCAATAACAATTCAGCACGTGTAAAGTCTGGACGATTAGCTGACGTTGCACCTTCTATTCTCCATATTATGGGTTTAGATCAACCCAAAGAGATGACTGGTGAATGCTTGATTGAAGATAAATAAAGATAAAAACAATGGTTTAGCCCTATCGGAACAATATCTGATAGGGCTGAATTGTATCTAAAATGAATGCTATGATAGATATTGAAGCATCGTGGAAACAGTACTTGAAAAACGAATTTGAGAAACCTTACTTTGCCAAACTCACCGAAAATGTGCGCAACGAATATAAGAATGGTCTATGCTTTCCACCAGCAAAACTTGTTTTCAATGCTTTTAATCTTTGCCCGTTCAATAAAGTTAAAGTGGTTATTCTTGGACAAGATCCTTATCACGAACTAGGACAAGCAATGGGGTTAAGCTTTTCTGTGCCAGATGGAATAATGCTTCCACCATCGCTCCAAAACATTTATAAAGAGATACACAGCGATCTTGGTAAACCTATACCTACATCTGGAGATTTAACACGATGGGCAAAACAAGGTGTACTATTACTTAATGCAACACTTACAGTACGTGCACACGAAGCCAATAGTCATCAAGCTTTAGGTTGGCAAAACTTTACCGATGCTGCTATAGAAACTATTAATACACACAGAGAACACATTGTTTTTATGCTTTGGGGCGGTTTTGCTCGTTCGAAAAAACGATTGATAGATACCAATCGACATTGTATAATCGAATCAGTACATCCTTCTCCATTATCGGCAAATAGAGGCGGTTGGTTCGGTCAGCATCAGTTTTCACGTTGCAACGCTTATTTAAAACAGTATGGATTAGGCGAAATAGATTGGTAAAAAGCATATTTTGGAAAGATAGAACGAAAGAATGAGCGGTAAACAGATGATACCTATCTTACATATTAATGGCACTGATGTTTCTCTTGATGCTTCTTGGGAAGAACATTTAAGGAGTGAAATTAGAAAACCTTATTTTACTAAGCTCATTGAAAAACTAAATATCGAATACAAAGAAGTATGCTATCCTTCAGAAGAGCTTATTTTCAATGCTTTTAATCTTTGTCCGTTTAATAATGTTAAGGTTGTTATTCTTGGGCAAGACCCTTATCACAAACTAGGACAAGCAATGGGGTTAAGCTTTTCTGTGCCCGATGGAGTAAAGCTACCGCCATCGCTCCGAAAGATTTATAAAGAGATAGAAGAAGACTTTTGCAAGTCTATGCCCGAATCAGGCGATTTGACTTGTTGGGCTGAACAAGGTGTATTGTTATTGAATACAACACTAACTGTACGTGCGGGTGCTGCCAATAGCCATAAGGACTTAGGTTGGCAGAAATTTACCGATGCTGCTATTAAAGCGTTAAGCGAACACCGTGAACACATTGTATTTATGCTTTGGGGAAAGGATGCAAAGAAGAAAAAAAAGACTGATAGATACCGAACGTCATTGTATAATCGAATCATATCACCCTGCTGCAATGCCAAGATATAAATTTACAAAGCACCAATTTACATGTTGCAACGCCTATTTAAAGCAGCAAGGATTGGAGGAAATAGATTGGTTAATGGGTACTGAGAAAAAATAAAACGAAAGAAATGAGCGATAAGAAGATGATGCCTATCTTGCAAGTTGGCAATGTTTTGGTTTCACCCGATATTATAACAGAAAAGTTCTGTTGCGATCTTGATGCTTGTAAGGGGATATGTTGCGTGGAAGGAGATGCTGGCGCACCTGTTTCTATGGAAGAAATTGCAGCTATTGAAGATGTTGTTGATACTGTATGGGGCGACCTTAGCGCTTCGGCACAATCTGTTATTGATAAACAAGGAATAGCTTATACCGATAGAGATGGCGATTTAGTAACAAGTATTGTACATGGAAAAGACTGCGTATTTACGTTTTACGATAAAGAATGTTGTCTTTGTGCATTAGAACGTTCGTATCGTGCAAAGAAAACTAACTTTGTGAAACCTATTTCGTGTGCTCTCTACCCCATTCGCTTAAAAGTGTTTAATAATAACCTAATTGGTCTGAACTATCACAGATGGGATATATGTAAAGATGCCGTAATAAAGGGTAAAGAGTTAAATTTACCTATTTATAAATTCTTAAAAGGTCCGCTTATTCGGCGTTTTGGCAAAGAATGGTATACCGAATTAGAGGCTGTTGCCAAACATTTATTAAGCGAATAACATATAAATGTATATTCCATAGAAAACTACTTATTATAAAAAAAGGTGCACCAAGATATAAACTTGACGCACCCAATATTGTTATTTCGTTGCTCCTTTTAAATTATCATTTATATATTTACGACTGACTGCTATTTGGAAAGTAGGTCGAATAGTAAAACTTTGTGTACTTTTTTCTTTCACCTCATAACCCAAAATAAGTTCTTCTTTCCCATCTTTCTCTAAAGATATATTACTAATCTCAGGCGATTTATTGCTTTCTGGAAAAACCTTCGCAATAACAAAGTCTTCATTAAAATCTATTTTAGTAGGCTCACCATCTTTTCCCATATAAGCAGCTTCGCCGAAATATCTATTAAAATCTTCTTGCGTTGTAAGTTTCAACAATTGGTCGCCTTTTGGAGCATCGTTCCTATAGAAATAGTTTTTGAGTTCTGTGAACTGTACGACTTTAGTACCTGTTGAACAAGAAGTTGCTAACATTGCAAAACCAACAATTGCCATAAAAATAGTTTTCTTCATCTCTTATTCCTCATTAATAAATTAATAGGGGCGCAAAATTACAATCTTTTTTCGTTTCATCAACTATTTATCTCATACATTTAAAATAAATTAGTTTTCTTTATTCGCTTCTGTTTCCATAGCAATCTTCGTTTTTAGTCGTCGTAAAAGCCAGAAGAAAGCTGGAACTATAAATAAATCTGCCATTATCCATGCTATTAGATCTGCATAACAAACACCTATCCACGCAAGGGCAGGCACTAACCAAAAGTTCACACCACACCGTGCAATCATCTCCATAACACCACTCATCATACTTAAATTACTATAACCGAGTCCTTGAATACTATAACGCAGAATAACCAAAATACCCAAAACTGGGTAAACCAGTTGGCAATACGCATAAATTGAGCAGCATTAGCAATAACATCTTGTTCGCCACTATTAACAAAAAGCGACATCATTTCATCGGCAAATGGATAAATCACAGCAACAGTTAAAATAAAATATACCATCATTATCCACATAGCATCGCGAACTCCTGTCTTAACACGCGATAGTTTTTGTGCTCCAATATATAGCCAAGAATAAGTGGAACGGCAAACTTTATAATAGCACAAAAAGGAGCACCAGCAATCATACTTTCTGCATAAAACGATAATTTAGAAGATTGTTCTGGCATAAACAAACTATTTTCTTCTATTAATATTGTTAATTATCCGTTGAATACGTTTTAGTAATGTGCAGATATTGCTTTTTTAAATTTCATGAGCAAACACCTCACGTAAAATATCAAAACTTTGAAGTTCGGGCATATTAGGTAAATGAAGTTTATAATAACGCAATACTATTTCAGTAATTCGGTTACGGTCATCGTGCGAAAGTTTAAAAAGTTTCATCGTGTCAAAATTCATTCGCATCAGATTGTACAAATGCCCAGCATCTGCTGCGTTTAAAAAATCGGTATGTAAAGGCATTGACAATGTAAAACAACCATTACGCAAATCGAAAAAACAGCCAGGAGTAAAATCCTCTAAAAACGGATGAAATCCAAGAAACTTACCAAGACGCATCATAAAAACAAGATGAAAGTTTGCAAAATCCTCGTATGCATTATCCAACCACTCTAAACTTGTACTTATATATGTAAATAAGGTGGGGTTTTCTTGTTCGTTACGAGTAGCATAATAAATAAATTCAGAAAGGAAAAGCGATATACAAGACTTTGCAGGATCAATAGGAATAGAAGAATAAGGCAAACTTACTCGTACATCTTTAATATGTTGCAAATTGCTTCGTTGCCTAAAGTCGTATTCAAAATCCAGCAAAGTCATCGGTTGGAAATACTGTTTTTTAATCTTTCCTTTCGATGTTTTCGGAATATGCACCATAAATGACACACGTCCCGACGATTTCGTCAAAACATCAACTATTAGCGACGATTCTCCAAAACGAACGCTTCTCAATACTATACCCCTTGTTTTTGTTATCATAAAAACCTTTCTACGAGTACAAAGTTACAAAAAACATAATAGTAAGAAAAAATATATCAATAAAATTTGGATAATTAAAATAAAACTTATACCTTTGCACCCGCAAAACAACAGATGGTCTCTTCGTCTATCGGTTAGGACACAAGATTTTCATTCTTGTAAGAGGGGTTCGATTCCCCTAGAGACTACAAACAAAAATAAAAAGTAAAGATGGCAAATCATAAATCATCACTTAAAAGAATCCGCCAAGACAAGGTGAAGACTTTGCACAATAGATATTACGCAAAGACAATGCGTAACGCCGTTCGCAAATTTCGTAACATCTCTGATAAGGAAGAGGCTGTTAAGTTGTATCCAACCATACAAAAGATGCTTGATAAACTTGCAAAAGTAAATATCATTCATAAAAATAAAGCGGCAAACTTAAAGTCTGGTCTTTGTCATCACATTGCTTCACTTGGATAAAGTGTAAGTAAAGTCATAGCAAATAAAGAATAAGAAAAGGTTATAGTCTGAAAAGACTATAACCTTTTTCTTTATATAAACCCACTCTTCAAAACTTCTTTTATAGTTTTCGCTTACATCTCTTTATCGTAAATATCACATACAAGAAACCCACAAAAAAATTATAATGAGAAAAATAAAAATTGTAATTATAATTTTTAATTTTCTCATTAATAGTTAGACAATTTTTTATTAAAACCAAATTGTTTGTTATAACCAACAATAAGAAGTAAGACTATAAAAAATATAATGACTTTATAGCAAAGAATTCAAATAAAATAAAAACTTCCTTCCATACCCATTTAATAAAAAACATTCTCCATAGCCTTTTAGACAGCTTATAAATTGTCTTTATTAAACTTTTTTTTATATTAAATGTTACTCTAAATAAGGTATTTTTTGTATCTTTGCAATGAGATATCCTTAGAGATTATGAAATCCCGAAAAGCGTAGAAACAGCTTGTAAGGCTATCGAGAAAGAATAAGCAGATTCAAAAACAAAATGGCAGATAACTTAGGAAACGAGAGCAATTACTCCGCCAGTAATATTCAGGTTCTTGAAGGACTTGAGGCAGTACGTAAGCGTCCTGCAATGTATATTGGCGATATTAGCGAAAAAGGACTTCATCATCTCATAAACGAGACAGTAGATAATTCTATTGATGAGGCAATGGCAGGCTATTGTAGCCATATAGAAGTAACAATAAACGAAGATAATTCTGTAACTGTTGAAGATGATGGACGTGGAATTCCTGTAGACGAACACGAAAAACTACACAAAAGCGCCCTCGAAGTTGTTATGACAGTGCTACACGCAGGAGGAAAATTCGATAAAGGTTCCTATAAAGTTAGTGGAGGTTTACACGGTGTAGGCGTAAGTTGTGTAAATGCACTATCTTCGCACATGAAATCGCAAGTGTTCCGAAATGGAAAAATCTATCAACAAGAATACGAACAAGGAAAACCTCTATATCCAGTAAAAGTAGTTGGCGAGACAGATAAAACAGGAACACGGCAACAATTCTGGCCCGATGGAAGCATTTTTACAACAACTGTATTTCAATGGGAAATTGTTGCACGACGTATGCGAGAACTCGCATTCCTAAATGCAGGTATAAAAATTACATTAACCGACTTGCGTCCAAATAGCGAAGGCAAAACACGCCAAGAAGTTTTCCATGCTAAAGAAGGATTAAAAGAATTTGTTAGATACGTAGACCGGCATCGTACCCATCTTTTCGATGATGTAATATACCTGAAAACAGAAAAACAAGGCATACCCATCGAGGTTGCTATAATGTATAACACCGACTACAACGAAAACATACACTCGTATGTAAATAATATTAATACAATTGAAGGAGGAACACACCTTACTGGTTTTCGTACAGCATTAACACGCACATTAAAAGCGTATGCAGATAACGACCCACAAATAGCAAAACAAATAGAAAAAGCAAAAATAGAAATAACGGGCGAAGACTTCCGCGAAGGTTTAACAGCAGTAATTTCTATTAAAGTAGCCGAACCACAATTTGAAGGACAAACCAAAACAAAGTTAGGAAATAGCGAAGTTTCTGGTGCAGTTCAGCAAGCTGTAGGAGAAGCTCTCTCTTACTATTTAGAAGAAAATCCAGCTGAAGCAAAACTTATTTGCGATAAAGTTATTCTTGCTGCCACAGCCAGAATTGCAGCTCGAAAAGCACGCGAAAGTGTTCAACGTAAAAATGTAATGACTGGAGGTGGCTTGCCTGGAAAACTTGCCGATTGTTCTAACAAAGACCCAAAAGATTGTGAAATTTTCCTTGTTGAGGGCGATTCTGCTGGTGGTTCTGCAAAACAAGGACGCGACAGATATACACAAGCTATTCTGCCTTTGCGTGGAAAAATACTAAATGTAGAGAAAGTTCAACGCCATAGAGTGTTTGAAGCTGAATCGGTAATGAATATAATTCAGTCTATAGGTGTTAGATTTGGCGTAGAAGGAGAGTCTGATTTTGAAGCTAATACAGATAAATTGCGTTACGATAAGATTATTATAATGACCGATGCTGATGTTGATGGCTCGCATATTGACACTCTTATTATGACTCTTTTCTATCGTTATATGCCGCGTGTTATAGAAGAAGGGCATTTATATATTGCAACGCCGCCACTATACAAATGTACTTATAAAAAAGTAAGCGAATATTGCTACACTGAACAGCAACGACTTCAATTCCTAAATAAATATGCTGGAGGAGACGAAGAAAACAAAGCTGTACATACACAACGATACAAAGGTTTAGGAGAAATGAACCCAGAACAATTATGGGAAACTACTATGGATCCTAAAACACGCTTGCTAAAACAAGTAACAATTGAAAATGCTTCAACGGCAGATGAAATGTTTTCTATGTTAATGGGAGACGATGTAGAGCCACGCCGCGAATTTATTGAACAGAATGCAACCTACGCAAATATAGATGCATAGGGCTTTGACTATTATATTTTTTAAATGCTTAATCTACGAACTCTCGCTATCTTTTGCTTTTGCAGAACAAGTGATGGCTCGAATAAAATTTACGCTATATGAGAGAAATTAATATTGATTTCATTAAAGCTAAAAATCCCTATGGTTTTAGTATAGATAGCGATTTATTGCTGTACGATCAAACTACAGGACTGCCCTTGCTTCGAGAAACTTCTAAAATGAAGTGTCTATTATTAGCTATTTGTACAGAAGGCGAAGTAGAATATACGGTAGATACTGTTGTACACAAGGTTTCTAAAAACGATATTCTTATTGTTAGCGAAGGACAAGTAATGGGCGACTATAAAATTGCACCAGAAACAAAGGGCGTTTGTTTGCTTCTTTCGTACGACTTCTTCCAAGAAGTGGTAAGCAATATACGAGAACTTACAACGCTTTTTCTTTTTGCAAGACGACACCCTGTATTCCATACTGAGCCGCACATGGCAAAAGAATTACTGGATTACATACAAGCCGTAAAGCTAAAAATATTAGACCTCGACCACGAATTCCGCCGCGAATTGGTGGCTACTATGTTAAAAGTACTCATATACGATATGTGCAATGTTATTTATAGGGTACAACAAGTAGAAAAAACGGGAAAATCGAGGGGTGAAACTATATTTGCCGACTTTATTAGACTGGTGGAAAAGCAATATCGTTCTGAACGCCGTGTTAGTTGGTATGCAGAGCAACTTTATATTTCGCCTAAATATCTATCAGAAACTATAAAGCACGTAAGCAAACGCACACCAAGCGAATGGATTGACTATTACGTAATGATGGAAATACGTGTATTGCTTAAAAATAGCAAGATGAGTATTAAACAAATTGCAGAAGAATTGCACTTCCCTAACCAAAGTTTCTTAGGAAAGTATTTTAAAGACCGATACGGCAAAAGTCCATCGCAATTCAGAAAAAGTTAAGAAATTAGTGTTCTGCAATAAATATAGAAACAGTTGGACACAGAAAACAAACAGAACTCAGAGAATAATAGCTTTGTTTGTATTTACAACATTCTTCTGTATTATTGCAAACTAACAACTATACTCGCCTTGAATGTAGAACGTTTTTTCTGTTCGAAGCTACAAATGAACGAAAACCATACCCTATCTTAATAAAAAGTTTTCGTTATCCCTTACCACCAGCGTAGGGGATATTTTGTTTTACACACAATTGCGCTAATAACTTATGCGTATTCTATAAGCTGTTGAAACGCACAAAAAAACTTTTCGCATAACAAGAGTTACACAAACACGAAAACACAGGTGCACAATAAATTTTCTCATTGTATTCGTCTGTTTCTATTATGAAAGCACATTGCGTTTATAAGCATAAAATAGTTTTATTTACACGTAAATAAAGTTTTACTTACACGTAAGTAGAGTTTTACTTACACGTAAATAAAGTTTTACTTACGTGTAAATAATTGCTTCTTAATATATGAAAGGTTGTTTGTTTCTATGTAAACTAATGTTTGTTTACACGTAAAAGCAACGGCGTAAATACTAAACTGGGACGCATATCTAATTATTACACTCTGTGCATAAAGCTGACGAAATTCAGATTAGCCTACAACATCATTCATATATTACTATTAAACCCTAATGTGGTAATGGCTAATTCGTATTTGTTAGAAAATAGGGCAAGAAAAAAAGTCGTACCATAAAACAAGCTTTATGATACGACCTTGATATTTGTAGATAATTCTACGAAAGAATTATTTTACTTTACAGTTACTTTAGCAACTTTGTTTCCAACACGTACTACGTATGTGCCAGCAGCAAGAGATATATGTTCGTCGTTGCTAATTTGTTTATTCTGATAAGCAAGCTTACCATCGATGGTATAAACTGCAAGTGTGTTGTTCTTTGCACCCACTACAGTAATTCCACCATTTACAAGTTGCACTTGAATATCGTTATTAGCAGAAACACCATTTATACCAGTTGTCTCAAAGTTCACATAATTTGTAATTTGATATAAATTCGGCAAGCGAGGATTACGCATTAAGCAAACAAGATGATTAGTTGTCTTTGTAAGCTTAAATGTTGTTACACCATTTGCAATGGTATATTCGTCGTCTTTATCCAATTCTTCTCCTTGTGGTTCGCCATCAATAACGTTAATACGGTCTATAAACCAACGGAATTCTGTAGGTGCTCCATCGATAGTTGCTTCAGAACTCAAGTCTACACTAGAACCATTCAATGCAACATCAAGAGGTTCTTGCAAGTTATAAGAATACTTTTGGAATTTTGCAACTCCATCTTTATCTACAGCAATTGGCATTGTAGAGAATCTCAATCTATTCTTAACAAGATTCAAAACACCCAACTTAGTATTCTTAGAAATATCAACCTGTGTTAGCAAGTTATCGTTCAACCAAAGTTGTTCCAAAGCAGGAGCCTTATCGAGAGAAACGCTTTCAAGAGCATTTTTACTCAATTCGAGGTTCCACAAATCGGGGTTATCAATCTTAATAGTCTTCAGCTTATTACCTGAAACAAATGCAAGACCAAGCTTCTTACCTTTCGATAAATCGAAATCTTTAATCTTATTGTTGGTTAAAGACAAGAAATAGAGGTTTGGATAATCAGACAAATCAAATTCTGTAAGTTCATTTCCACTCAAATTCAACTGAGTTAAAGCAGTAGAAGCAGGTATTTTTACAGACTGCATTTCAGCATCAGCAATTGTAATAGAGCGAGTATCTTTTAATCCAGAGAAATCAGATTCGCCAATCTTAACCTTTGAAATACTGAATACCGATAATTTATCGTCGGCATTAGCAACAAGTACACGTACTTTCTTATTAGCTTTAGATTTAGCTCTAAACAGCTTGTAAGTTGTGTCTAAGGTGTATTGAGTAACATTTCCGTCGCCATTCCATTCAAAGTAAACAGAAGTTCCCTTAACAGGACTTGCTAACGACAAATCAACACTATCAGTTGCATTTATAGTTGTGAAAGAAGCCAATTCATATTTAGGCATATCAATTGGTTGCACAAGCGTAGTTTTAAATACATTTGCACCCGTAAATGCTGGATAAGCAGCGTGAGTCATTTCACAATAAATCTTACCAACAGTTAAGTTCTTAAATTTAGAAGCACCATCTTTAATGGTATAGTCTGTACCTTCAACAAGTTTCTGTCCATTTTCTTTCTTCCATACATATTGAGTTGTAGCGCCATTCTTTGTAATGAATTGTTCAGAAAGGTCGATACCTGGAGAAGATGTAGAAATTTCGAGAACATATTGTGGAGCATAAATAAAGTGTGTAGCATCTAAACCGAAATCGGCAGGCATATTTGCCAATGTAAAGTTGTTACCACTTATGTTTAAATAAGCCAAAGGAGCAACAGGTGGTATTTTAACTTCGTTAAGTTCGTTGTTCGAAGCATCTAAGCTTTCCAAAAGTTCGCTATGATTCAATAACAAACGTGTGAAAGCATTATTAGAAATGTTGAGCGAACGAAGATTGTCTGCATCAGAAACATCTAATGCTTTCATCTTATTATGACTAATATCGAATTTGCGAACAGCATAGAAATCATCAAATTCATAGCTTTCCAACTGGTTGTTGCTTAAATTAATATCGGTAAGCAAACTCTTATAGAAATAAGAAGACGGACCTTTTAAGGTAAGTTTTGTAAGCAAGTTGCCAGAAAGGTCTAGTTTTCTTAATTTATTGTTGTAACCAAGATCGATATTTCTTAAACCAGCATTCTTCAAAGCAAGAACTCGCAACTGATTTAATGCAGTAAGGTCGATATTATCAATTGGCAAGTTGTCGGTTTCTAAAGCAGTAATATAATTATCTTGTGGCACATAAATAATAATATTACCAGAACCCTTACGCTGTGCATCTATATTAGGAGTTGTTGGTTCCTCAGATTTAATTGCAAAAGGAACTAAATTGCCATCTCCTAAATCTATTTTCACAGAAACAGGCTTAGCATCGGTTGCACCTAAAATACCAACAGACATTTTTATTGGAGCGCCTGCAGAGCCAAGACTAGAAAATTCTACAGCCTTTGTGTCTTTACCAAAGTTTTCAACAGTTCTAACAGTGAAGTTTTCGGTACGAATAGGATAATCTTTCAATACAGAATTTGTGTACTGAATGAAAACTTGATCTGCAAGAGCCTTTAGCAACGTAACTTTTCCATTTTCATATTTATAATATGTATTGTCCAATTCAACAGGTTTAGTTGGATCGTCCTTTGGAACTCTATAAAGAACACCATTAGTTGTTGTACCTTGACGCAAAACACGATTGCTAAGATCGATAACATCGCCAACTTTATAAGAATCGTTCAATTCCATTTCGCGCTGTGCATGGTAATATTCAAACCAGTTTCCTGGCCAAGGCAAGGTAGCAAAGTCCATATAATTATTACGAACACTAACACTATAAAGGTCGGTATTCTTAGTAACATCAAGAGAACGCAACAAGTTATCGTCGCAAGAGAAAGTAAAGAGTTTAGGGTTCTTACTTAAATCTAGAGTTTTAAACTTGTTACCACCACAGAAGAAATAGTAAAGCTCTGGACAATGCGTTACATCTATAGTTTCGAACTTAATATCGGTGTTCACAGTTCCAGAAGTATGAGAGATATAAAGTTCTCTTATCTTTGGATTATGACTAAGATCGAGCGAACTAATGCGCGAATCGCTAACGTTCAACACTTGTAAATCTGGATTTTTAGAAAGATCTACCGAAGAAACATTCGTCATATCAAGACTCAAACGTTGCAATAATGGGCAAGCTGTAGGGTCTACGCTTGTTAAAGTAAGAGAATGATAAGCATCGAACGAACGAAGTGCAGGGAAATTGCGAAGAGTAAAGTTTGGCGAGATATGACCACATTGTGGAATTTCTAATACCAAAAGATTAGGTAAAGAGCCAATCATTAAAGGAGTAGCTTTCGCAAATGGATTATCTTGTAAATATATAACCTGCAATCCCTTTAAATCGTCGATATTGAGCGAAGTTAATACATTATGTTCAAGATTAAGAACACGAAGTCCTAACTTATTGCTAAACTTAATTTCGTCAATTTCATTACCAGAAGCATTAAAAAAGTAGAGTTTTGTTGGGTCGCCATAAATTTTCACCCAACCATCTTTAGAAACTTGTCCTATATAAAGAGAACCCTTAATAGATTGATTTTCGCCAATTTGAGCAACATCTACATCGAATTCTTCCTCACCGTTACCACAATCGATATTAACAACTTGTTTTTCGTTTGCAGCTCCAAGAACAAATGATACACTTGGCGTTACGCCTGTACCTTTAGCTTTTTCATATACATTTGTATGAAAACTGATGATTGGTTCCTCACTTTGCGCATGTGCACCGAGAGAATTCAAAATCATCGTCATCAGTATTAATAATACCGACGAGAGAAAATTTCTTTTTTTCTTCATATTTTTAATAGATAATAATTCGTTGTGCAGAACTTCCGTTCACTTGAATAAGATATACACCTTTTTCCCATGCAGAAGCATCTATATTTGTTTCGTTTCCTTGTGCAATATTTGTATGCACTAATTGTCCTGAGAGTGTATAAGCACGTACATTTAGCTGTTTTGCATTTGCAAGGAACACTGTAAACGAACGTGTACCAGTCATTGTTAATATTGGTGTTTCTTTTTCGTTTGCTTTTATTCCTTGAATACCATTTGCTTCCTTTTCTTTCAATACTTGTTTTAAACCAGCGTATGCATCAAACTTTCCTGCTCCCCATTGTACTGGGTCGCCAGTGTTCTTTACAAAATCGTCTTTTACAGCTGTTTCTTTTATTATACGCACTACATCTTTATAAGTTAAAGAAGGATTTGCCTCTAACCATAATGCAATTGCGCCAGCAACTACTGGTGTTGCCATTGATGTTCCAAGAGATTGATGCCAATAATAAGTCTTCTTATCTTTTTTTAGTTCTGCTTGCAACGCAGCTGGTGTATAACCCATGTCAGGATTTGTTACACAATATGTGTTTACAGAAGAAATAATAGATGCACCAGGGGCACAAATGTCAGGAAGATTTCTACCATCGGCTAATGTTCCATAAGAAGAGAAGCG